>Ga0265293_10000911_pt1 | contig 68072 bp, 73 predicted proteins | sample Munlanlewell138R_FD_192505 | JGI IMG/M metagenome (GOLD analysis project Ga0265293, IMG submission 192505) | Leachate microbial communities from a municipal landfill in Southern Ontario, Canada - Leachate well 138R | ecosystem: Engineered > Solid waste > Landfill > Unclassified | place: Canada... | reverse complement strand
CCCGCTCCGCAGAACCCGCTACCCCCGCAGCAGACCCCGGCGCCCCCGGACTACCAGCAAACAACTCATGCGCCCGCGCCAACACCACCACATCATCGGCCACCATCACCACCACCTCACGTCGGTGATCACCTGGGCCCAACTGGACACAGCAAAGCGCGATCGGCCAACCAACGCCGCTGGCCAGCACCGCCCGGCGCTGCCCAGCGCGACACACAGACCAGTAGCCATACCCGAAATATACGTCGAAACGATGCCGGCTCGTTTCACCTGAGCCCGCAGCAGATGCCACTCCAGGTGAGGCGGAACGCCGAGGTCACCGGCGTGCGGCCAGGCCACAATGTATGCCGACTGCCGACTGCCGACTGCCGACTGCCGACTGCCGACTGCCGACCGCCGCTGCGCAGCGAGGACAAGGGTGTTCAGCGCTGCGCGTCGGCGGCCGACGCTGGCCAGGAGTACCCCAGAACCTGACCTGCCGGCGTTGTCGCTACTGTGCCTTACAGTGCTTCCATATGACGGAACCCAGCACGCGGCAGAAACCGAAACGGCCTCCCGTGGCGATCGCAGACCTCAGTCTGCTGGTGAAAGTGCCCGGCCACCCCGACGCGATCCGCAGCTTCACCGCCGCCGAGGCAGCCGAGGCTCAGCAGTACGCCACAGAAACTGGCGGCACCATCGAACACCTCAACTGAGCCCGAGTGCGTGACTTGCTGAATCTGATTGGCGCCCAGCACAGCCCCACCGCAATGCTGCTGCAATCGGGATACTCATCGCGATAGCGCTACTGCGCCTGCTGCGGCGAGTCCGCAGAAAACTCTGGATCGCGGCCGTGCTGGTCGCGGCTACCGGCACCGGTGCCAGCAGTAGTTGGGCAACCCTGGACGGACTCGGTTCGATCATCGGGTAAGGCGACGCATTCCGGGCGATGATCCATCCCGATCACATCAGCGCCACGGATGCGCCAGGCGGTAGCCGAGCGCTCCTAAGTAGTCTCACGAATGCCGGGACCACCAGTCATAGAGCCCTTGCGGTGTCGGAGCGGCCGCCGATGAACTGATCTCGGCGAACACCAGCCGATCCACGTCACTCCAACCCATCACCGCGACACCATCGCGGGATCCGCAGAAGACCGTGCCCGCGACCCGCTCCGGTGAGGCGTTGCGCCGCCATGGACCGGGAGACTGGATCCGCCCGGGGCACACCTCGATCGCGGTAGCCGAAACCGCGCTGTCGAGCCTCGCTGCCAGCGAATCACCGTCGGCCAGCAGCATGTAGGACACCCGATCAGGCCCACCACGCCCGGCAGCACCGTCACACACCACCTGCGCCACCACATTGTCGGCGGGCTCAACACCCTCACACCGGTCTGCGTCCACAGTGCTCGGCAGGGTCGCCAACAGCCGCTCCTCCGCGCCGCCCTCACGCAAAGACACCGCATCCTCCGCGCCGGCCGCCGCTTGCTGCTCGTCCTCACCTGAGTCGCCCACCAAGACCACCGCCGCGACCAGGGCCAGCACCACCGCGCCCGCACCACCGACCATGACCAACCGCCGCCGCGCCCGCCTTCCCGGAAAGTCGACTGGCCCACTTGCCGCAGAACCCGACTCCCGCCACCCGGCTAATGGAGACCGGGATAGTGGAGATGAAGCCGGTGGCGCCCAAGACAGCTCATGCATAACCGGGATCGGCTCAGTCTCAGCATCGTCGGGACCGCTCACCACACCGAGCGTAGCGCCGCAAACAGTCAGAACAACTCACCCAGAACCGGCCGTTGCCCCACGCTCGCGCCCACCGAAAGGCGCCCCGCGCGATGCGCGAACACCCAGGCCACGCGGGGTAGACCCGCACGGGAGCGGCGCCGAGCAGGAGGCGCACGCCGCCAGCCCGCCAGCCGCATAGTCTGTCGGTGAGACATGCGACTATGCAGACAGGGAGGTGACGAAAAGTTGACAGAGCACAATGCTCACGAAAACGCGACACTGCTCGCCCTGCTACGCCTACGCCCGAACTCCATGGGCTGGCCCGAGATCGCCGCAGAAGTCGCGCTACGGGGTTCCGCAACAGCCCTGTGGGACGAAATCTATCCGGCCGCCCTCGACGGCATGGGAGGCTCCGAGGACACCACGCGCAGCGAAGCCGAGCACACCTGGACACAGTGGACCGCCAGCAGCGACTTCGACGTCATCAGCGTTCTCGACGACCGCTACCCCGTGGCACTAAAGCAGATTCACCAGATCCCGCCACTACTGTTCACCCGCGGCGAGCTGCGCCCGATCGAGACAGCAGTCTCAGTGGTCGGATCCCGCGATGCCACCAACGAAGGACTGCGGATCGCCGCGAACGTCGCCCGCGGCCTCGTCGACCGCCACATCACAGTGCTGTCCGGGCTGGCGACCGGAATCGATACCGCAGCCCACCGCGCGACACTCGATGCCGGCGGCCGCCCAGTCGGAGTGATCGGCACCGGCATCCTGCGCACCTACCCGGCCGCGAGCAAGGATCTGCACCGGGAGGTCGCCGCCGCCGGCGCCCTGGTATCCCAGTTCCTGCCCGACGCGCCCCCACAAAAACACAGTTTCCCGATGCGCAACGCCACCATGTCCGGCCTTGGACTCGCCTCCGTTGTGGTCGAAGCGGGGGAGCACAGCGGCGCACGCATCCAGGCGCGGGTAGCTGTCGAGCACGGCCGACCCGTCGTCCTCACCGATCTAGTCGTCCAGCGCACCCAGTGGGGGCAAGCCCTCCGCGACCGACCCGGCGTATTCGTCGCCGCAAGCACCGCAGAAGTCATGCGGATCATCGACCGCATTGTCGAGGTCGCAGAAGAACCAGCCCTGCCGGTCCTGCACTGACACATGGCCTCACCCATCGAACAGCAGACACGCCGGCTCGTTGTAGCTGCAGGAGGCTACCTGCGCAACATCATCCGCGAATCCGGGATCACTTGCGCGACGTGCACAACACCCGTCGACGGATACACCCGATGCTGGCGCTGCAACAACGACGCGGCCATACCCGGCCTGGCGGATATCGTCGTCCCGCTGACCTACGCGATCGCCCACACCCAATCCGGCCAGGTGATGCGCCAATACAAAGACGACGCCTCACAGCAGGTCCGAGCCGCACACACGGCAGTCATCAGACGTCTGCTCTACCTCGGAATTGTCAAGCACGAGCAGTGCATCGAGCAGATCGTCGGCAAGCCAGTGGGCCGCCGGTTCGCCATACCCTCCAGCACCGGCCGCGCCGGCGTCCACCCGTTCGTCACTTTGGCGCGGGATATGAACGCGGTCGACGAGGACCCGCAGCTGATACCGCGCACGGACACATCATTCGGCGAACGAGAGGTCACCGCAGCGCGTTTCACGCTGTCACCGACGTCTATACGACTCGACGGCCAACACGTGATGATCCTCGACGACACCTGGACCACCGGCTCGCGAACACAATCCGCAGCACTTCTACTCCGCCAGCACGGCGCCGCCCACGTCTCGATTATGGCGGTGTCGCGGTGGATCGAGCCCGGCTTCGGCGACAACAAAACGTTCATCCGGCAACGCCTGGGCAACGACTTCAATCCCGATCACTGCCCAGTCACCGGGTCCACATGCCCAGCGCCCGGCAGATGAAGCCCCTGCCGAGACAGCGATTTTCGGCAAACATTAACGCGCCAGAACACTGTCCCATGACAGCAGCAAACAGTCGCTGATCAGCCCAAACCACCGCATCCCGAAGTTTGCCAAACCCGCACCGGTGCCATTGCCGGCCCCGCCAACTCCCAGCTAACGTGCCGGGTATGGGAGAACTCGGAACAGCCGAACTCGCTGCGGCGGTGCGAATCCGACGTCGCGAACTCGGGTTAACCCGAGCCGACGTCACCGCCGCCGGCGGCCCGCCAGTCGCCACGCAAACCGCCATCGAGGCCGGCAACTTCACCCCGGCCGCCGAGGTACTAGAAACCATCGACACCGGCCTCAACTGGCCACCGGGCACAGCCCACAAAGCACTGACCAACCCACCCAGCTGCCAACAGCTCACCACCCCCACAACACTGGAACAGCACCGGCAGATCTACCGCGAGCTCAGCGAACTCGGCGCCTCACCAGCCACTCTCGAACACGCCGGCCATATGCTAGAACAGCCGCTGCGCCTGGCCATACGGCACGCAGTCGCCACCGCAGACCTCCAAACCCTGCTCACCATCGACGACCTACTGACCGGCACTCGAACACCCAACCCGCGCCTCACCACCCCGGGAACTCGAACACAGCGCGGCAAGCGACAGCGCAACGCAGCGCCGGAAATCAGCACCGACGCCGGATTCACGGCCCTACGAGACGTGCGCCTCAACCAGGGCCTGTCATTGCGGGACGTCTGCGCGAAACTCAACGCGCTGCGCTACGCGAACGGCGACCGACGCCCAGTGAGCCCCGGCACCCTATCGGCAATCGAAACCGGCACCCGCGGAATGAGTCTCGAAATGGCCGGAATGCTCGAACAGGCCTACGGGCTGCCCCGAGCCGCCCTGAGCGGATACGTGCGGCGCAGAGAGCGCAAGCGAAACCGGGAGACGGCCTCCAAAGCGAAAGGCGCAACCCCCGACAGCGATTCACCGGATCCGACGACCTAGGCCCCACTCTTGCGTGCACGCCGGCGCGCGGCGGCCACTGCACGGTCGCGCACCCATGCGGACAAGCTGCTGCCGTCGGCATCGGCCGCAGCCTCGACCAGCGCGCGTTCCTCGGTGGTGAATCGCACGGGAACCGGGGCGCTCCGGCGCTGTTCAGGCTCTAGTGGCGGTCTGCCGAAGGTGCTCATTGGTTGATGATAACCGACTACGGAAAAGCTGGACAGGTGCGACTTAATCGACTACAGTAAGTGTCATGAACGCCACCCGAAACGCCTTCCCTGTCGGCACCCGAGTCCGCGGCAACCAATTCCGCCCCGGCACAGTAACCGGGCGCGGACAGCGCTCAGGCCTGCCCATCGTCCAACTCGACGGCGACAGCCGGGGTTTTGCAACACATCCCGGCCAGCTCGTAACCGAGGCTCGGTACCAAGCCGCCATCGCCGCTCAGCCCGTCAGTCGATGAAAGGGGAGGCATTGGCAATCACAACCTTCAAGGCCGGCGACTACCTGTATGCAGGTCAGGCCCACGACGACGCGACCGCCCGCCTGGCAGCGTTCGACGACACTGCCAAGATCGTCGCCAAGAACGCGATCGACGAGCTGATCCGGCTCCAGAACGGCACCATCACCTGCAATCAGGTCGCAGTAATCGCCAGCGCGATCGCGAACACGCTCCAGGGCAACACCTACGGCGAAACCCTGTGACGGCGAAACGTCGACCGGCTGAGACTTACAGTCACTGATCATCAGCCGGCGAAACGGCGAAAGCTGACGCCGTACTTGAAACGCGATGTCGGACACCTGATCTACAGTCCACGTTCATGACCACCGTCGAGCACGACCTGCGCGCCTACCGGTTCGCGCTCGACCTCACTCCCGCCCAGACATCTGCGGCCCGGGAACACGCGGGCGCCGCGCGGTGGGCCTTCAACCACGCCCTGGCCGCCAAGATCGCCGCACTCGATGCCCGCCAGGCCGCGATCGCCGAAGCAGCCGCCGCTGGCCTCGACCCGAACACTGCCCGTGCGGCAGCCCCGAAGATCCCCACCAAACCGGCAATTCAAAAGGCGCTCAACCAGGTAAAAGGCGACGACCGCACCGACACTGACGGGCTGTGCCCGTGGTTTTGGCGCGTCTCCACCTACGCGTTCCAATCAGCGTTCGCCGACGCTGATACCGCCTGGAAGAACTGGCTGGACTCGATGACGGGGAAGCGTGCCGGCCGTCGCGCTGGCCGGCCGCGGTTCAAACGCAAACACCGATGCCGGGATTCATTCCGCATCCACCACGACATCACCAAGCCCACAATCCGCCCGGACGAGGGCTATCGGCGCATCATCGTGCCGCGCCTCGGCTCCCTGCGCGTCCACGACTCCACCAAACGGCTCCGACGTGCCCTCGACCGCGGCGCCGTCATCCAGTCGGTGACGATCAGCCGCGGCGGACACCGCTGGTACGCCAGCGTCCTCGTCAAAACCCCAGCCGCCGCAGCCTCACCTGTGCCGACGAAACGTCAACAGGCCACCGGCACCATCGGCGTCGACGTCGGAGTCCACCACCTGGCCGCACTCTCCGACGGCACCATCGTCGACGACCCGCGCCACCTCAACGCGGTCCGCGCACGGCTGACCAAAGCCCAGCGCGCGCTATCGCGCGCGCAGAAGGGCTCGAACCGTCGGCGTCGCGCCGCGGCGAAAGTTGGCCGCTGCCACCACGAAGTCGCCGAGCGCCGCGCGACAACCCTGCACACGCTCACCAAGGCGCTCGCCACCGGCTGGGCCACCGTTGCCGTCGAGGACCTGAACGTCGCCGGCATGACCCGCTCCGCTCGCGGAACCATCGAAAACCCAGGCGTCAACGTGGCCGCGAAATCAGGCCTAAATCGAGCAATCCTCGATGTTTCACTTGGTGAGTTGCGTCGCCAACTCGCCTACAAGACTCGCTGGTACGGATCCACCCTCGCCTTGTGTGACCGGTGGGCACCGACCAGCCAGACATGCTCGGCATGCGGAGCGAGAACCAAGCTCCGCCTGTCGCAGCGTGTGTTCCGCTGTCCAGTATGCGATTTCGGCCCTATCGATCGGGACGTGAACGCCGCTGTCAACATCGCGGCCCTTGCGGTAGCCGTCGCCCCCGGCGCGGGGGAGACGCGAAACGCCCGCCGAGCTGGCCCAGGCCCTCGCCCCCAGGGTGAGACCATGCCTGAGCCGGCAGTGAAGCGGGAAGGCCACACCCGAAGCGGTGAGGTCACCCCAGTCGAGCAATCGACTGGTCACCCAAAACCAACCGACCAGTGCGCGTTACCGCTGGTCAGCTAGTGTGTCCGCCCCGCGCGGACACGGGTGAGCCCCAAGCTCAACGAGGACGACGCAGCATCCCGTCTGCGTCCGCCCCACGCGGACACGGGTGGGCACAGGTCACCCGCCTTATTGTGCTACAATAAGAGCATAAAGTGCTACCGGAGGTGATCGCATGACTTTGCTGGACAGCGGTAATAGTCTGAGCAGCATGACCACGACTCGCCCGCCTGTGGCACCGCCACCGACCTGGCCCCCGAGTCAAGCTCCAGCGCGCCGGGCCTGGCCGACCACCGCACTCGCAGCTATCGCAGCCGTATTAGCTGCCGCAGCACTAATCGTCTCGCTTACCCGATCTCCAGGCGAGGCCTCTCCACCGCCCGCGCCTGATGCTCCTGGCTACACCGCAGCTGAGGTCACCGCGGCTAATGACGCGGTTTGCGAGGCTTACGAGCTAGCAGCCCGTGACGTTCGGGCGATGACAAACGGTGACAGTCCGAGCCTGGCTGGACTGTCAACTGCTAATGCTGCTGGACTGCTGCGAGACTCGGTGTCTGATAACCCGGCGGTGGAGGGCGGGCTGCGGGACTCGGCTCTAGCGCTCGCCACGGCGTATCGGACGCTTACGGCGAATGGCAGTAGCGGCACGGCGGAATGGCGGAATGTGGCGGACGATGCGAATGCGAAGTCGTCTGCGATGCGGGACGCCTGCGGATGATTGATTTGCCTCCGGGCAAATATACTGCGGCGCTTATTGGTCCGTGGTGGCCACCGGACCCTGCGCCGCTGGCTACTGCGGCCCAGCACTGGGCAGCTGCGTCGGCCCAACGCTCGGCTGACGCGGCTGCGCTGACTCGCCGCCGCGACAGCCTCACCGTGAATGAAGGCATAACGGCGACCCACATTCTGGAGCAATACAAACGCGGCATCAATAAATTGCTCGATCACGCCGAGAAATACAAAGTGAAGGAGCGGGCGACCACTTCTGTACATGGCGCTGGCATGCAACTCCGTGAGACGCTTACTCGTATTGCCGAGGATGGCAATCGGCGCATCGAGGAAATTCTCTCCTCAAAAAAGCCAGGTATGCAGAAATTGGTGGAAGTCCTGGAGGTCCAGGCCGAGTCGCACGCGTCCGCAGCGAATGCCTCGCGAAACGCGGTGCAGACCGTAATTGACGCGACGCAGAAAGTCCTCGACGTAGGAATCGGTGGCGACGCACGCGCGTTCCTACGCGAGCAGGGCGCCTCCCTCGACGACCCCGAGAAGCCAGCGCCCTTGACTGAGGCAGATATCGGTGATGCCCAGCATGCCCCTGACACCGGGGCGGGCGCTCAGGCCAGCGCTGTAGGTGATTCTCAGCATTCCCCGGGCCCTATCGGCGATGAGACGCAAGGGACTAATCCTGCGGTGGGAGACGGTCAACGTCTCCCTGGCGATCCAGGACGGTCACCTGCCGGTGCTGGCATTCCGGCGACTGGTGTTCCGATGGATGCGCGGGTGCCGGGTGGTGGTGGTGCGTTGTCGCCGGCCGCGGCGTTGGGCGGTGGTGGGCTGTCACCTGAATCGCTTGGCCAGTCGTTCACGCAGGGGATGACGGCTGGGCAGCCGGCGGCGGCGGGCGCTCAGGCGTTGTCGTCGGGCACGGTTCAGGCGGTGGAGTCGGCGTCTGCTCCGCCGCCGGCTCAAGCTGCGCCGGCGGCGGCGCCGTTGGCTGGGATGGCGCCGACGGTGCCGGGTGGTGGTGTGTCGATGGGTGAGTCGGCGGCGGTTGATCATGGGCCGGCACCGGTCCAGGCGGCGCCGGCTGCTCCGGTTGCGTCGGTCGGGCCTGCACCGATGGTGGCGGCCCCGTTCGCGCCGCCGCCGATGGCGGCTGGTCCGGTGGCGCCGCCGGTGGCGGGGCCGTTGCCGGCGTATGGGGCGGATTTGCGGCCTCCGATAGTCGCGCCGCCGCCTGTGGCTGGCCCGCCGGCGCCGTTGGGTGGTTCCCCGGTGGCTCCGTCTGCGGCGACGTCGCCGACGGCGGGTGGGTCGGTGGTGTCACCGATCGGCAAGGCTGGTGCGGCGGTAGGTGCGCAGGCTGGTGGATCGGCGGCGGTGGTAGGTGGTGCGGTGGCGTCGGCGGCTGCTGGTGCTGCGGCCGGTGAGGTGGAGCGGCAGGCCGCCGAAAAGCAGCGGCTGCAGCGGATCGTGGATGCGGTGGCCCGGCAGGAGCGTGGCCTGGCGTGGGCGGCGGGCCTGCGCGCCGATGGCACGACGCTGCTGGTGACGGATCTGGCTTGCGGGTGGATCCCGCCGCATATTGAGCTGCCTGCTGGAGTGAGGCTGTTGGAGCCGGGGGTGCGGCGTGAGGATATGTCGGCGGTGGATTTGCTGGGAGCGGTGACAGTGACGGCATCGCACATGCCGTTGGGTTATGTGGCTGATGCCGGGGAGGGTGCTGCGGCATTGACCGGTGAGCGTGCCCGGTACGGCCATGTCATTGACGAGCTCGGACCGATTTTCGGTGAGGTGGTGAGTCGTCGTGACGCATTGCCGCGGTGTGCGCAGACGCTGGGGCAGTCCGCGATTCGGGGGACCGGACTCAATGAGAATGAGATCGACGTGTTGCGTGAGCGGGGCGGGGAGCTGCGCGCCGAGGTGTTGCGGCGGTATCCGAGTCGGGTGAGGGCGGCGGTGGATTGGGCCTTGGTGGCTACGGTGGAGTCTCTTATTGATGGGAGTCGTGAGCTGGCGCAGTATCATCTGGCGTGGGCGAAAATGCTAGCGTCCAGCGATGTTTGGCTGTCCGAGTGATTGTTTTCAAGCCGGATTTGGCGCCGCGGGAGTGCCCTGAGGTGATCCGTGGTGACTTGGAGGCGTGGGCGGCGTCGATGGTCACGATCATTATCGATTATCTGGAATCGCGGGCTGGGGAGCCACCTCACGTGGAGGTGCCGTTCATGAGGATTGCTGGTGCGCTGCTGGGGACCGCGCCGTTGGGTGATGCGATCTATGCGATCTTGTCGGCTATGAACACGCCGATTCCGGTGGAGCGGTTCGGGCCGATGGAGGGTCGTTTGGAGCGTTTCGCTGATGCGGTCGATGAGGCGCGTGCGGCGGTTTATGAGTACAGCGCGTGCTGCTGGGCGGCGCGGCGCAAGGTGCTGCTGGCCTGGGGTGAGCGCGCTGAGGCGATCGAGGTGGGCTCGGAGGAGTGGGAGACTGCGGTGCGTGAGGTCAGCGCGGTCGTGGCTGAGGCTGAGGGTGCTGAGTTGCGTGCGACGGTGTTCGAGAAGGGGATTCGGCGGGCGATCGATGAGGTGGGGTATGTGCTCGGCACTGTCGATGTCGATGAGTTGGTGAGTGAGATCATCGCCGCGGGTGTGCGGCATTCTGCCCCGTCAGAGGCACGTGTGAGTAGTTGAGCTGGGCGAATCGGCCTAGCCTGTAGGGCACGGACGGGAGGATCGCTGTGACTGGTCGCAATATCGTGGCTGTGCCGGAGACCTATGGTGCTGCTGCGGCGGATGCGCCGCTGTCGCCGACTGCGCCGGCGGTCCCGGCTCCGCCGAATACGTCGCCGTTCGGTGCGGCGGTGGCGGGGTTTGGTGCGGCGGTGAATGCCGATGTGCCCACGGATAATGTGGAGGTCACTTCGGGTGATCTTGAACGCCGGGGTGAGACTGCTGACGCTGCGGCGAAGTTTCCGGAGGGTGAGGCCGAGGCGGGTGTTCAGTTCGAGGCTGTCGGTGCCGAGGGCAAGATGGCGGAGATGCTGCCGCAGATGATGTCGGGGATTGCGGGTGCGGTGGCCGGTGCTGTCGGTGGCATTCTGGGGCCGTTGACGCAGGCCCCTCAGGGGTTGATGCAGGCGGGTCAGGGTGCGTTGCAGACCGGGATGGGTGCTTTGCAGGAGGGGGCCGGCGGGTTGGAGGGCGATCCGCTGATGGGTATGAGTGACGATGAGCTGGCGGATTTGATGATGTCGGATCCGTCGATGCTGGATGCGTCGATGTCAGATTTCGGTGGCGGGGGCGGTGCTGCTGGTGGTGGTGGTGGCGGGGGTGGTGAGATCACTTCGCCGGCAGGGCCTTTGGGTCCGCCGCCGGTGCCGATGTCGTCGGCGCCGACGACACCTGCTGCGGCGCCGGCCAAGCCGGTGCCGATCATTCCGACGAGTACTGCCCCGACTGGGGGTGCGCCGATGGGTGGCGGGATGATGCCGATGATGCCGCCGATGATGGGGCAAGGTGGTGCCGGTGGTGACAACAAGGACAAGCCGGCCGAGAAGCGGATTGCGGCTCCGGGTGTGCCTAACGGGCAGCCGGTCAAGGGGCGGATGACGACGCCGCCGAGTGTGCCGGTCACCAAGACTGTGGAGGCCAAGCCGGGTGCGGTGGCGCGCAAGCGGATCGCGACGAAGCCGGATGCCGACGCGACCGACGCGTGAGCAGGTCCGGCAATTTACCGGTTTTAATGCCTTGGAATTCGTTAGCGCTAATGCATCGCCTAACGCAGAGTTTAAAAGGGTGAGTAGTGGCGTCGCCGTAATACCAGTATGTTTGCTCTGTGTGGTTATTCCGTAGGGGGCGTCGGGTCAGGGCGAAGGCCCAGGCGGCTGCCCTGGCATCCGTACCGTCGCTGTTCTCCTCGACTGCTGCGGTGCAGCAGTGGAGTGCGGGAGGAACGCGAGACTGCTCGGCGGCAGTGCTCGACGGGGTGTGGCCCTACGAGCTGATCCAGCCTCGGCCGGAGACCGAGCAGATGTCGCGGTATCTGCATGACGATCTGATGCGGATCGTCGCCCGGGCCAACGAGGAGCTGGCGGCGCTGGCGATGCAGGTGGGCACGCCGCCTGAGCAGCGGATCGCCGAGGAGGTGCGGCTGGTCAACGTGGCGCGAGCAATGGCGGTCCTTCGAGTGGAGTCGACGGTGCGCCAGATGGGCCGCAGATCGCTGCTGGCCTCACCCGATGTCGGTACCCGACGCGCTGTCCAATCAGAGCGCGTCCACCAACAGCCACCACCGCCGCCATCGCCCACGCCGGAGCCAGTGGGCCAGCCGGTCCACCAGAACAATGTGGCGCCGGCGGTGGTGCCGCCGGAGGTCCGGCGTTCCCGCCACGCCGCCCGTCACGACACCGAGGTGATCGCCGCCGTCGTCGCGGATTCGGTTGGGCCGGTTGCGGTGGCGGGCACCGCTGAGGTGCAGGCCGGTGAGCCGTGGCTCAACGGTGCCGTGGAGCACGCCCAGGGCGGTGGGGCTGAGGACGCTACGAGCTCGCCCGGTCCTGCGGCGGAGGGGCAGCGGTCCACTGAGTCGCTGTCTGATGCCCAGATCGTTGACACCACAACCGCGCCCAGCCCACCGGCGGTTGTGCGGCCGCAGCCGCGGCCCGAGCCGCCACCCGCATCGCCGGCGCCGGAACCGGTAGCTGCGCCGCCGCAGCACCGAGCGCCACCCCCGCCGCGGCACCGACCGTCACCACCGCCGCCGCAGCAGGCGCTGCCGGCGCAGGTGGACCTGCGGGCAGTGCTCGGCGTGCTGGCCCGGCAGCAGCCAGCGTTGAACTGGCTGGCCGGCCGGCAGGCAGACGGATCGACAGTGATCATGACCGACGTGGCCAGCGGCTGGATCCCGCCAGGAATCGTGGTCCCGGCCTCAGTGGTCGTGCTGGCGCCGGCGCAGCGATCCGGGCACATGAGGGACTGGGAGCCGCTGCAGCCCAGCCTGCGCTACGGTCCCGGCGACCGGATCGAGGGGCGTGTCCCTGTCGGTAAAGCCGTCGAGGCCCCGTTCGCTGTCGTCGAGATCGACGACCTGGCGAACCGGTTGGCAGAAGAAACGCGCGGTTCCCAGCAGTTGGCGCCGCTGGCCCATGAGCTTGCTGCTGCCCGCGCGGCCGGGGTGGAAGTTCTTGACGCCGAGCGTGAGGTCCTGGCGGTGTACGTCGAGACAGCAGTGCAATCAATGCTGGCCCAGTACCCGAGTGTGAGCGAAAGCGATGCCGTCTCATGCATGCTGTTGGCGGCAGCAGAGGCTCTGGCCGCTGGCCGCGATGTGTTAGCTGCTTATCACTACGGATGGTATGAGTCCCTTGCAGGGCGGAGGTGAGTACGTGAGCAGTGAATCGGTGCATGAACCGACGGAGCCGGCCGAGGACGACTCCAGCGACGAGGTGCGGGCCGCCGCGGCCGCCGACAAGGCCGAAGTCGACGCGGCTGTCGAAGATCTGCGGGCCAACTTCGAGCGGTGGGAGGAGCTGCTGGAGGCCCAGTCGCAGGTGATGTTCGAGGCTGATCTGGGTGATGTCTACGCCGCCTGCAACATTGACGGGCGGCTCAAAGAGTTTGCGTTGGCTCCCGATGCGATGTCGGCCTACACCTATATCGAGCTGCAGGCCCGGATCAATGCGGTGCTTGAGGAGCTGCGCAAAGCGGTGATCGCCGAGTTCGAGGCCAACTACCCCGGGGGTGGCTTCGTTGAGTGATCTCCTGGCCGCTGAGGCTGTGGCCACGCTGTCGCGTGGTCACAGCCTTTTTGCGGGCGGGATCAGCGGTGGTGGCGTTGATTCGCCGGCCACGCTGGGAGCGCAGGCTGATCGGCTGGTGCGCTCCCACAGCAGTGGCGGGATGCCGACGGTGGCGGTGGCCCGGTCGGGGATGACGGTGGACGGGCTGCGGGCGTTGGCGCGCAGCGAGGGGGCATTGGCTGAGGTTGTGGGTACGGCTCGGGCGGGCCGGGAGCAGGCTGAGCGGGCCTCGCGGGTGATTTTGGATGCGGCGCGGGCAGATTCGGCTCCGGCTGGTGATACGCCGCTGGGGCAGCGGGAGCTGATGCGGCGGATGGTGGCCCGGCTGCGGGCCCAGCACGGGATCGTGGTGCGCTCGCGGTCGCAGGCCCAGGCGCTGGCGCTGCGGTTACGGCGGGTGCTGTATCTGCGGCAGCAGTTGGCCGCCGGGGGCATCGCGGCGGGCTCTGTGGGTGGCGGTGAGGGCGCCGCGGGGGTGCGGGCGGCGATCAGTCAGGCACTGACAAAAAAGGGAATTTTGGATCCGGCGGCGCGGGCGCGATGGACTCGGGGCATGGACGTGGTGGCGTCGCGGGAGTCGAACTACCGCGATGTGATGAACAATTGGGATTCCAACGCGGCCAAGGGAACTCCGTCCGCTGGGGTATTTCAGTTCATCAAGCCGACGTTCGACTCCTATCACGAGCCGGGCACATCGAGGAACTGGCGTGACACGTCGGCGCAAGCGTCGGCGTTCATCAACTATGCGATGGGCCGCTACGGAGTGGCTGCCGATGGATCGAATCTTGCGGCGCGGATCCAGCAGGCGGATCCGACACGTCCACCGAAGGGGTACTGAGAAATGCCGTTGAGTCTGTCGAGTCGGGATCAGAATTCCGGCCACCTGTTCTACAACCGCCGGCTGCGGGCCGCGACGACGAAGTTCACGGTGCGGATGAAGTACGACGACCGCAAGCAGACCGGCGCTGTCATCTTGTCGCTGGTGTTCGTGCTCATCGGCATGGGGTGGATGGTTCTGCTGAACATCTTGAAACCCTCAGGGCAGGTCGGGGATTCGGCGATCATCGGTGACCGCGACTCCGGAGCGATCTACGCCCGCATCGACGGCCGGCTGTACCCGGCGCTGAACGTGACTTCGGCTCGGCTAGCCACCGGTACGGCGGGCAATCCGACCTGGGTCAAGCCGGATCAGGTTGCGAAGTACCCGACGGGGCCGCATATCGGCATCCCGGGCGCGCCGGTGGCGATGCCGGTACACAGTGGTGCGCCCTCGGCGTTTGCGGTGTGTGACACCGCGGGCGCGCCGCGCAGTGGGGATCGCCCAGAGGTGACCGCGATCGCTGGGGCGCTGTCCGCGCACGGTAGGGCTGCACCCCTGGGGGAGGGGACCGGTGTGTGGGTGACGTTCGAGGGGCAAAGCTACGTGCTGTGGGGCGGGCACCGCTCGCACATCGATCCCGGTGATCGAGCCGTCACATCGAGCTTGGGGATCGACCCGGGGACGACATTTCCTGTGGAGATCTCTCGTGCGCTGTTCGATGGGCTGCCGGCTACCGAGCCGTTGCGGGTGCCGGTCATTGCCGGGGCCGGTGCTGATTCGCGCTGGATTGCCGGGGCCAAGGTGGGCACGGTGTTGCAGAGCCAGGCCACTGACGGAGAGGTGCAGTACTACGCACTGCTCAATGAGGGGGTGCAGAAGATCTCCAGTTATGTGGCGGATCTGCTGCGCAGTTCGAATTCGTTTGGCGCTACGGCGCCCAGGGCGGTCAGCCCGGATGTCCTCAATGACATTCCGCAGGTGAATGTTTTGCAGGTGGGGTACTATCCGCCGTCGCGGCTGAAATTTGTTGATACGGCGGCTAATCCGGTTAATTGTGTGGGGTGGGAGAAGGGTTCGACGGACCGGCAGGCGCGGGTCACGGTGTACAACGGGCGCGGGCTGCCGGTGTCGCCGGCGATGGATAACCGCGTGGTGACACTGGTGCGCGATGATCGCGGCCCCCATTCAGTGGTGGCCAACAAAGTGTTGGTCCTGCCGGGTGCGACGAACTTCGTGACGTCGACGAGTGCGGTCATCGACGCGCATTCGCGTGAATCGTTGTTCTGGGTGTCGGAGAACGGTGTGCGCTTCGGTATCGAGAGTGACGAGCCGACGTTGCGGGCCTTGGGATTGAACCCGGGTGCTGCGCAGCAGGCGCCGTGGCCGTTGCTGCGGGTGTTCGCTGCTGGGCCGGCGTTGTCGCGTCAGGCTGCGCTGCTTGAGCGTGACACCGTGAGCGCGCCAGGAGCGGTGCGGCCGTTGCCTACGCAGGCCGCAGGGTAAAGGGGGGGCAGTGGTGATGAGGGTGTGGCAGCAGATTGTGACGTGGATCGACGTCCGGCGGGGCCGGCGGAGCTGGGGGCAGATCGCGAAGGCCCGCCGAGACTACTTAGACGCTTTGATGGCGGCCAGAAGGGACAGCAACTGACATGTCGAAGAAAGCCTTCGTCCCCCAGCGGGCACAGAACGACCACGCCACACCGGTGCGGGTAGCGGTCAAGGCCGCCAATGCATTACCGGAGCGCGAACCGCGGTCATTGGCGGTGGTGATCGGTATCCCGGCGTTGTTGGTGGGACTGATCGGCACCGTGGTGATGATGTATGTCTCGGGTGCTCGCAGCATCACGTCGGGGCTGTTCCCGATGGTCGGCATCCTCGGGATGATGATGCTGATGTTCTCTGGCCGGTTCGGCAACGCCCGCAAGATCACCTGGGGCGAGATGGAGAAGAACCGGCGGTCATATCTGCGTGATCTCGACGCTGAGCGTGAGGAGATCCAGAAGGCGGTGTGCGCGCAGCGCAATGCGCAGCGGCGTGTGCATTCGACGCCGCGGGGGTTGGGGGCTGTCATCGGCAGTCCGCGGATGTGGGAGCGGCGCCGCCAGGATGGCGATTTCCTTGATGTGCGTCTCGGTGTCGGGGTGCAGCACGCGCCGGACTCGGTGGTGTCTGTGCAGTGGCCGGAGATCCCGGTCGATGAGGAGTTGGAGCCGGTGTCGGGGATGGCGCTGCGGGACTTCATCTTGGAGCAGCGCAAGATCCGCGATATCGCCAAGGTGCTCAACCTGCGTTCCGAGCCGGGGTTCAGCTTCCTCGGGGAGGACTTGGACCGGGTGCGGTCGCTGCTGCGGTCGCTGCTGTGTTCGGTGGCGGTGTTCCACAATCCGCGCGACGTCAAGCTGATGGTGGTGACCCGCAACCCGGAGGTGTGGTCATGGATCGCGTGGCTGCCGCACAATCAGCACGACGAGCTGTTCGATGCCTGTGGCTGGCGGCGGCTGGTGTTCTCCACACCCAGCGAGCTGGAGGAGACTCTGGGGGCGGAACTGCTCAAGGGCAGTGGCGGGGCTACCCGGTCGGTGTGGACGAAGCCGACGGCGGTGAGCCCGACTGCGATGGGGTCGGCCCTGGAATCTGGGACCGACGAGAGCGCGGGGCTGGGTCCGCACTGGATCATCGTCGATGACAACACTGGCAGCCCTGAGGCCTGGGAAGGTGTGATCGGCCAGAAGGGCAAGCAAGGAATGACGGTGCTGCGGGTCGCGTCCCGTGTCGGTGTCGGTGTGGGGTTCGGCCGCGAGCAGGTCTACGAGCTCAGCGAACGGGTATCCGAACCAGACGATCGCGCGGCGTTGGCCGAGATCGGTGGCGAGAACGATGACCCTCGCCGGGCGCCGCTGCTGCGTCACAAGGACAAGTTTTTCGCTCACGCTGACCAGTTGTCGGTGCCGCGGGCTTACCGGTACGCGCGGGCGATGGCTCGGTGGACTCCGGCCAGTCCCGATGAGGTGTCGAATGCGGCCAGCGGTGCCGCGGAGTTGCTGCGCTCGTTGGGGATTACAGATCCGCGGGAGCTGGATGTGGCGCGGTTGTGGGCTGAGCGGCGCGGTCGTGCGGATGCACGGTGGGCGGAGCTTCCGGTGGGGGCCAAGCCCAATGGGATGCTGCAGAACATCACGGTGCGGGCCAAGGAGTACGGTGGGATCGGGTTTCACTCGTTGGTGATCGGGACTTCCGGATCGGGTAAGTCGGAGTTCTTTTTGTCGCTGACCTACGGTGCGGCGTTGACGCACTCGCCAGAGACGTTCAACATCGTGTTCGTTGACATGAAGTTCGACTCGGCGGCCCAGGACATCGATGGGCTGCCACATGTGGTGGCGGCGTTGTCGAACATGGGCAAGGACGAGCGGCACCTGACCGAGCGGATGCGCCGAGCTATCGAGGGTGAGATCAAGCGGCGCTACGAGCTGTTCGCCAGTGTCGGGGCGCGCGATGCCAACGACTATGAGGAAATCCGGTTGGCTGGCCGTGATCTGCAGCCGGTGCCGGTGTTGTTGGTGGTCATCGACGAATACCTGGAGTTGTTCGCCAACCATCCGGACTGGATCGAGCTGATCATCCATATCGGCCAGGTGGGGCGCGGTGCGAACGTGTTCTTCATGCTGGGTGGGCAGCGGTTGGACTTGTCGGCGCTACAAAAGGTGAAGTCCAACATTGGGTTTCGGATCGCGCTGCGTGCGGAGTCCGGCGAAGATTCTCGAGATGTGGTCGGCAACGACGCCGCGTATCACCTGCCGTCGAAAGAGAACGGCTATGCGCTGCTGAAAGCGGGACCGCGTGAACTCGAACCGTTCAGGTGCTTCTACCTGTCTGCGCCGTTCGTGCTTCCCAAGCGGAAACGGGAGGGCAAGAAGACCGTCGATATGACGTTGACTGAGCCGCGGCTGTTCGGCTGGGAGTATCAGCCGCTGCCGGCAGCTGACGCCGAGGCGCTGGAAGCCGCAGCCGCTGCTGATGAGGAGCCCGACGAGTTCTTGTATGTCGATGAGACTCGGACGAAGCGGAAAAAGATTGTTGATGTGCTGCGGGAATCGTTGATGGCGGTGCCGCACAAGGCGCCGCACACGATGTGGTTGGCTCCGCTGGAACACCCCGAGCACGTCGATGAGTTGGTGACGCGGTACCGGGGCAAGCCTTGGCATGTTGATTACGGCCACAATGCGGGATTGGTGTTCCCGATCGCGATTGTGGATGTGCCCGAAACTGCCGAGCAGAACGTGCATTTCGTGGATGCGTTGCGTTCCAACATCCTGGTGGTGGGTGCCTCGCAGATGGGTAAGAGCACCACGCTGATGACGTTGATCACTTCGGCGTCGTTGATGTATACCCCGGCGCGGTTGTCGTTCTTCTGCGTAGGTGGCCCGCAGTTGGCGCAGTTGTTGTCGGTGCCGCACGTCGCAGATGTGGTGTCACCGAAGGACGTTGAGGGTGTGGCACGCACGGTGGCCACGATGGAGGCGTTGGTCAGATCGCGTGATGAGGCGTTCCGTCGGGATTCGATGGATATCAACGAGTTTCGGCATCGGCGGTTCGGCGCGGATGGCACTGGTTCCGGTGGTCCCGGGGGGACGGATCCCGAGGATCGCTACGGTGATGTGTTCTTGGTGATCGACGGCTTCGCCGAGTTGTACAGCGATAGCAATGAGCTTGGGGAGCGGATCGTCAGGCTCAGTAGCGAGGGGCCGAGTTCCGGGGTGCACGTGGTCATCACGGCCGGCGGCTATATCCACGGGCAGCGCCAGGGCATGATGCAGAACTTCAACGTGAAGATTCAGCTGCGGCTGGCCAACCCTGATGAGAACGAGATGGGCGGAGGGTCGAGGGAGGCGCGCGAGGCGGCGCGGCGCACCCTGGACAGCCCCGGGTTCGGATTGACTGAATCGGCGCATGAAATGCTCATCGGAGTTCCGGTGATCGCCGATGGCGCCGGCGCCCCCGTGCAGCCTCGCGATATCGGCGCCCTGGTCGCCGGGGTCGCCGGGGTAGATAAGCACACCACATTGATGCGGCTGCCCGAGCGGGTGTTGCTGCGTGAGGTGCTGGCGGCGCCGGGTGCGTTGGATCGGTCGCGGCCGGCGATCACGTTCGCGATCAGTGAGGTTCGGGATCTGGGGCCGGCGCCGTTTGCTCTGGATGCTCACCCGGGGTTGACGATTGTGGGTCGGCAGGGTTGCGGGAAGTCCACAGCGTTGGCGGCGATCGGTGAGGCAGTGATGGCGCGCTTTTCTCCGGAGGAGGCGCAGCTGACGATCATCGATCCGAACACTGGTCCGCTGCAGCACCTGGTGTCACCGGAGTATGTGCGTGATTACGCCTACGGCCAGGATCATATTGATGAGGTCCTGACCCGGTTGGTAACTGAGGTGTTGGCGCCGCGGTTGCCGGCCGAGGGTCTGACGCAGGCCGAACTGCGGGCAGTCAAGCCCTGGGAAGGCCCGCGCCATTTCGTGCTGATCGACGATGCGCAGGATCTGCGCGGCCAAGGTAGCGGATTTCCGCCGCCGCCGCCGGTGGGGGCGGTGTTGTGGAAATTGATGGAACGAGCCCGTCAGATCGGGTTGCACGTGTTCTTGACGCGCACGCTGGCCACGAACTGGGCACCGATGGAAATGGATCCCTGGATCAAATTCCAGACCCAGGCCAAGATGCCGAAGCTGTTCATGGACAACGACCCGAGCAACCGGCTCACACAAGGTCCGCAGGGGATCAGGGCTCAGGCGTTGCCGCCCGGGCGTGGTTTGCTGCTGACCAACGAATCCGAGGTTGAAGGAATTCTTGTCGGCATCCCGACAATCCTGGAAGGGCAGACCGACGGAACGGACTGAGAGTGCGATAGGACTAAAGCTGACAAAGTTGATTAGCTAATGCCTGTACAGGTAATAGTGATAGCCTTTCCGCTAACTTATGCCGGGGGTTTATGCTGACATGTGGGAAGGACATTAGCCCGACAATGGCCAAGCGTGTGGTGAACTACCTGGTAGATGACTTCGACGGGTCTGAGCCTGCCGAGACGGTGACGTTCGGGGTATTTGGCGTCGAGTATGAGATCGACTTGGCCGAGCACCATAAAGCGGAGTTCGAGGCGGACATGAACCGCTACATCGCGGCGGGCCGGCGAGTGCCCGGGCGCAAGGTGCGGCGCTCACTGAGCCGGCACCAGTATCTGCAGGCAGCCCGTGTGTGGCTGCGGAACAACGGACATGACATCGGTGACCGAGGCAGAATCCCCAAAGAGCTGCTAGCAAAGTTTGATGCCGAAGGTGAGGCGGCATTGAACACCGAAAACCGCGCGGCGCACTAAGCTGTGCCCCTATATCACAGGAATCACACCCTCGATGATGTGTTCAGGAGGAAGCAATGTTGTCGGTCGTACCTGAAGTGGTGCAGGCATCCGGGGTCGCAGAGGCCGCGATCGGAGCCACCACGGCGGCGGTAGCTGCCGGAGCCTCGCCAGCATTGCTGGGCGTGCTTCCGATGTCAGCGGACCCGGATGCCATCGCCTTCAACGAGGTGCTGCGGGCTTGCGGTGCCGCCTACCTGGGGGTGGTGTCTGAGCACGCTGCCCAGCGAGGAGCGTTCTCGGGAGCGCAGGGGCTGTCCTCGGCGGTCTACACCGCCGGTGAAGCCACCAGCGCTGCCGCCCTGACGTTGTGATCTGATGGGGGTCGCCGATCCGACGTGGCCTGTGCGCCCGCCGGAGATGAACGACATGATCCTCAAGGCGGGATCCGGTGTGACGTCCTACGTCGCCAACGAGGCAGCGTGGGTCGCCCTGGGCGCCAGCCACCACGCCTCTGGTGCCGCGTCCTCGATCAACACCGCCGTCACCGCTGCCTCCTGGGTGGGAGTCGGGGGTTCCTCCTCGGCGACCACGGTGACGACACTCAACGCCGCCCTGCACGGGTTAGCTGGCTGGGTCGATATCAAGCCCGCGGTCGTTGCTGCGGCGGTGGCTGCGTTCATGATGGCCAACGGGATGATGCGCCCGGCCGTCGAATGCACCACCAACCGGACCGAATGGAAGCTCAACTTCGACCTGAATCCTCTGGTGCTGGGGATGCTCACCCCAGTCATCACCGCCCTGGACGTGCAGTACTTCGGGGTGATGTGGCCGAACAACGCCGCGGTGGGCACCAACTACGGAGCAACGCTGAACATGCTGGCCGCCAGCCTGACGGTGCCGCCTCCACCAGCACCGATGGGCGCTTCCCCGGCAGCTCCCGCCGCCGCCGGTGCTGCCGCCGCGGAATCGGCGGCCGAAGCCGGCGCCGGGGCCGCGATGCGCGCCAGCTACGAGACTGCGGGCGCGGCCAGCAACGGCGCCAGCCAGGGCGCCTCAGGTGCCTCGGGTGTCACGGAGATAGGTCAGGCGGTGATGGGTCCTGCACAGCAGGGGATCTCCACGCTGGCCTCGGCGCCCTCGAAGCTCTTTGAAGCACCGTCGTCGATGATGGGGCCGGCGCAATCGGCGATGGGCATGTTCATGAACCCGGGGATGCTGGGCGGGATGAATGCCGGTGCCGCGGTGAACGCGATGCCTGGTGGCTCGGCTGTGCCGGTATCTGGTGGTGTGCCCGGTGGTGGCGTGGCCGGTGGTGGTGTGCCTGGTGGGGGCGTGATGCCCTCGACCTATACCAAGCCGGTCAGTGCGTTCGAGTCCGGCGCTGGGGGCCGGCCGGTGGGGTTGCGGCCCAGCGGTGCACTCGGTGTCGAGCCGGTGGCGGCGAACACGGTGCGCGGCGGCGCTATGGGCGGTGGAATGCCGATCGCGCCGATGGCCCATGCGATGGGTGGGCGCGGCGCTGAGGACGGTCGGTCAGGGCCGGTCACGGCGAAGGTCGTGGATTACCGGACGTAGGGGAGGGGAATCGGCTAGTCAGAGAGTGAATCGACACATACCGGCAACGGTCATACACTGCGATTTAGATTCCCCGGCAAATGGTGGGGACCTACACATTAGACAAAGGGAGAGTAGGCGATGAGCGGTACCATCATCATCACGCCGGAGAATCTGGTGGAGGCAAGTCAGTACATCCAGGCTCGGGTGGATGAAGCGGCGTCGATCGCGAAGAGCTACCTGGCGACTCAGCAGAACGCGATGGGTGCACAAACCTGGTCCGGGCAGGGCACCCAGGCGTCGAACGCGGTGGCCACTCAGGTGGCCGCAGACCTGCAGAAGGTGCTGACCGGGGGTGGCAGTTTGGCGCAGGGCCTGTACAAGGCGGCGCAGATCATGGCGGCCGGTGACTTCGAGGACGAGCAGGCCTACCAAGGGTTGTTCGACGGTTCCGCCGGAACGCAGTCCGTGTAATTCGATTCCTGCCCACACATTTTGAGCCGAAAGGTATACGCACATGATTCCAGGACAGATCACGTACAACCCGGCAGCCGTGCAGGCCGTTGCTTCTGATTTCGCCACCAGTGGCGCGAAGCTGCTGGAAATCCACGGTGACATGACGAACACGACCAACGGGCTTGCGGAGTTCTTCGCCGGCGCCGGTGCGACTCAGTTCTTCGAGATGCAGCAGATGTTCTTGTCGGGGCTGATGGGGTTGGCCTCCACGGTGGGTAGGCACGGCAACGTCACGGGTGTGGTGCTCGATGGCGCGATGGGCCGGGATGCCTCACTGCGGGGAGTTTTCAACCTCTAACCACGAGGGAGTTCGCAGGGAAAAGGGGTGGGGCACAAGCGCTCAGCTGGGCGTGTGTCCCACCCCTTTTCGTTGGCTTGTCGACAACAGGGGGATAAATCATTGTGCTGACAACGACAGTCGACGGCTTGTGGGTGCTGCAAGCCGTCACCGGTATCGAAATGCTGTGTCCGGAGCTGGGACTGAGGCCGCTGGTGCCCAAGCTGGAGACCGCGGACTACGCGCTGCGTCATCCGATGGCCGATAGCCTCAAGGCCGCCGGAGCACTCGATGATGCCGGCGAGGTGGATCCGATCATCCGTGAGTGGCTGACGGTCATCTTGCGGCGCGATCTGACGTTGTTGGTGAATGTGAATGTCGCTGGCCAGGAGCCGGTTAAGGCTGCGGTGTGCCGGTTTGCCCATTGGTGGGTGGTCCTGGAGCGCAATGGTGATTTGGTCCGGTTGTCGGCGGCCGGGCAAAGCAATGATGAGTCCTCGGCGCAGCAGGTGATCGTTGGGCAAGTGGAGCGGCTGTGTGGGGTGAACGAGGCAGCGCCGCTGCGGCCAATCACCCTGGACGGCAACAAGATGCTCGAAGCTGTCACTGATAGTGCCAGTCTGCGTCGGTTTCTGTTGACCCAAGGGCTTGACGCCGATCAGCTACGGATGATGAATCTGCTGGGCGATCCGGCTACCTCAACGGCGGCGACCATCGTGGGGATCCAGGCTGGTATCGGTGACGATGAGCATGCCCGGTTGAAGGTGGGGGAATCGACGGTGACCATCGCCGACACTGAGGCGGGGCGGGTATGCGTGGAAAGCGTCGAGGACCGCGGCCGGCGATTCCAGATGGTGTCCTCGGGGACGCGTACCGAGGTCGGGGCGGCGGTGTGCCGGCTGATCCGCAAGCTGCCCGCCGGCGTGGACTGGCATTCCTGGCGTCGTGTCGTCTGAGCAAAGATCCGAGGGCCGCACTGATTTGAGGGAACGCACTGACTTATTGCGGGCAAAAATGCGGTATAGGTATTTTTGCGGCATTAGCAACTAATGCATGGGCGGGGTTAGTGGGATGTAAACGGCAAAGGCGTTGTGCGTGTTAGCATCGCGTGCGTGACGAGCCCGTGGAATGACCCAGATATGCCTGACGAGGACCCGCCAGGGCGTGAGGAGATGTCGTCGGGGCGGTACTACCGCGATTCAGTGGCCGATTCGATGCGCATTGGAGACCTGGCGGCGCCGAGGAAAATCCCGCCGGGGTCGGGATGGCGCAGGTTCGTTTACCGGGCGACCTTCAAGCTCATTAACCCCGGCGAATCACCGCGCGAGCGTCATTACCGGGAACTGCGCGGCCGGATCCGCCGCCACATCCGCCGCCAGTATGTGATCACTCTGGTCACCGGCAAAGGTGGCGTGGGGTCGACGACCATGGCGGCCAGCCTCGGCGGAGTGATGCGGGAGTGTCGGACAGAAAACGTCATCGCCATCGACGCGGTACCGGGATTCGGGACGTTGGCCGACCGCATCGACGAGTCCCCAGCAGGTGACTACACCGCGGTGCTCAACGACACCGACGTGCAGGGCTACTCAGACGTGCGCGAGCACCTGGGCCAAAACGATGTCGGGCTGGACGTGCTGGCGGGCAACCGCACCTCGGATCAACCGCGCCCCTTGGTGGCCTCCATGTTTACGGGGGTGCTGTCGCGGCTGCGCCGCACCCACAACGTGATCCTGGTCGACACCGCCCCCGACCTGGAGCACCCAGTGATGAAGGCGGTGCTGGAAAGCACCGACACCCTGGTGTTCGTATCGGGGATCACCGCCGATGAGTCCCGGCCGGTGCTGCGGACCATCGACTACCTGGGCTCGCAGGGCTATCACGAGCTGGTGTCCAACAGCACGGTGATCATCAACCACCACACCGAAGCCGTCGACAAAGCCGCGGTGGCTTATCTGAGAGAAAAGTTCGCCAAGACCGGTGCCACTGTCGAGGTGATGCCCTTCGATCCGCACCTGGCCAAGGGCGGCATCATCGAGACCGCTACCGAACTGACCAAACCGGCGCGGCTGCGGCTGTTCGAGATCGCCGCCACGATCGCCGACAAGTACGTCCCCGAAACCGAAAGGTTCGCCCAGTGACGGCACCGGCGGCTGGCAAAGCGGTGGCCTTCCCAGCGCGCGCGCAGGTCAGCATCGTCTACGACAAGCACCTTGTCTCGCAGGTGTTTCCGGCCGGGATCCCGGTCGAGGAGTTCTTCGAAGAGATGGTGGAATTACTCGACGGCGACCTCAAGCGTCGGGGACTCGACGGAGTGGAGCTGGCCCCGGGCAGCTACGAGCTGCACAAGGTCAACGGTGTGCGGCTCGATATTTCTCGCAGCCTCGACGAGCTGGGCGTCCAGGACGGCAACACGTTGGTGTTGGTGCCGGCTGAGGAAGGCGATTCCTTTGAGCCGCAGTATGAGTCGTTATCGACCGCGTTGGCGGCAATGGGTAAGCGCCTCGGTGAGACCGATCGTGTGTTCGCCCCGGTCACAGCGCTGACCGCGGCGCGAACAGCTATTGGGATCCTGGCGATGGCCACCGCAGTGGTAATCGCGCTGACCTTGCGGGCTCGCACCTTCACCGACAATCTGATGCCCGCGGCGGTCTGCGGGGCGGTGGCTGCGCTGCTGGTGGTGTGCACCGTGGTGGTACGCCGCGGCTGGCCGGGCCGCCGCGATCTGTTCAGCGGGTTCGGGTGGCTGGCGACCGCGGCGACGGCAACCGCGGCGGCGGTGATGCCGCCAGGTCCTCTCGGTGCCCCGCATGTGCTGATCGGTGCGGTGACGGTGGCGATGGGAGCCCTAGCGATCAGTGTGCTGTCGCGGTCGCAAACCGCGGTGGTCACCGGGTTGGTAACGGTGTGCGGGGTCGGGGTCCTGGTGGCTGTAGCACGGATGTGGCAGCCGGTGTCGGTTCAGGTGCTGGGGATCTGGCTGCTGTGTGGATTGCTGTTGCTGGTGCGGTTCTGCCCGGTCATCGCGTTGTGGGTGGCCAGTATTCGACCACCGCATTTCGGGTCGATCACCGGCCGCGATGTGTTCGCCCGCCGTGACGGGATGCCCCTGGACACGGTGTCCCCGGTCGGCGAGGACGAAGACGAAGACGATGAGCTGACCGACATTTCGGCGCGTGGGGCACTGATCGAAGCCTCGGCGCGGCTGGTCAACGCCGTGCAGCTCGGTATTTGCGCGGCGGCAGCGACGATGCTGCCGGTCGCAGTGTGGATGGTGCTGGTACCAGGTCAGCCCCGACAGTGGCAGACCGTGCTGCTGGCGGGATTGGTGGCCGGGATCTTCTTGATGCAGGGCCGCGCCTACACCGCGAAGTTCCAGGCGATCGCGCTGGTGTACGGGTCGACCGGTGCGGTGATGGCCGCGGTGATCAAGTACGCGACTTCGGCGCCAGGCGACAGCGCCGCGGGGCTGAGCTGGCCGGTGCTGGTCGTGGGCGTGTTCGCAGCGCTGGGTTTGGCCGCCGCGCTGCTGGTACCGGCAGCGAAGTTCATCCCCTTCATCCGGCTGTTGGTCGAATGGATCGAAGTGTTTGCGATCATCGCGGCGCTGCCGTTGGCGGCCTGGCTGGGGGGGCTGTTCGCGTGGGTGCGCAATTGAAGCGCGCGCAGCGCGCGCTGGGTATGACCGCCGCTGTGGCGCTGGTTGGGCTGTCGGCGAATCTTCCTGCCGCTCATGCCATCACGCCGCCTACCGTTGACCCGGAGTTGGTGCCTGAGGTCGGCAGGCCCGGCCCTGATGAGCCGATGCGCCGGTCGAACTCGTGCAGCTCGCCGATCACCGTAGCCAATCCGGACGTGTCGGTGATGGCGCCGGGTTTCGATCTGCTCAGTATCACCGCGGCCTGGCAGTACTCGACGGGCCACGGTGTTCCGGTGGCGATCATCGACACCGGTGTGACACCGCATGAGCGGCTGCCGGTGGTGCCCGGCGGTGATTTCGTCATGGGCGATGACGGGCTGCAGGACTGCGATGCCCACGGCTCGATCGTCGCCTCGATCGTCGGTGCTGCCCCGCAGGGCCTGGTGCCGATGCCGCCCCCGATTCCGGCCGCCCCGGCGTTCCCGGCGCCGGACGCGCCGCCGCCAGCCACCTCGGCGCCCGCGCCGCCGGTCGATGTGCCACCACCGCCGGCCCCGCCCCCGCCGCCGGCGCCGGTCACGATCATCCAAACCGCGCCGCCCCCACCGGCGCCGCCGCCACCCCCGCCACCGGGTGAGCCGATCGCGGCTCCGGCCAACGGGTCGCCGGATCCGCAAAGCGACGACGAGCCGCATGTCCCGCCGCCGGCCCCAGGCGCCCCTGACGGTGTGGTCGGGGTGGCTCCGCACTCCACGTTGATCTCGATCCGGCAGTCTTCACGGGCGTTCGAGCCGGTCAAACCGTCACCGGGGGCGCACTCAGATGAACGGGTCAAGGCCGGAACCTTGTCGACGTTGGCGCGGGCGGTGGTGCACGCGGCCAACCTCGGGGCCAAGGTGATCAACATTTCGGTCACCGCCTGCACCCCGGCGGCAGCGCCGTTGGACCAGCGAACCCTCGGGGCCGCACTGTGGTACGCCGCTACGGTCAAGGATGCGGTCATCGTCACTGCCGCAGGCAATGTCGATGAGGGCGGATGTGCGAACAACCCAATGTATGACCCGCTGAACCCCACGGATCCGCGTGACTGGAATCAGGTCAAGGTGATTTCGAGCCCGTCGTGGTTCTCCGACTATGTGCTGTCGGTGGCCGCTGTCGATGGCACGGGCGCCCCGGTCGACAAGTCGATGTCGGGGCCGTGGGTCGGGGTGGCCGGTCCCGGCACCCACATCATGGGTTTGTCTCCGCAGGGCGGGGGACCGGTCAATGCCTACCCGGCGTCGCGGGCCGGCGATAAGAACCAACAGTTTTGGGGGACCAGTTTCTCGGCGGCCTACGTCAGTGGCGTAGCGGCGCTGGTGCGTGCCAAGTATCCGGAGTTGAGTGCGCATCAAGTGATCAACCGGATTGTGCAGACCGCGCATAATCCGCCGGCGGGTGTGGACAACAAGATCGGATATGGGTTGGTGGATCCTGTTGCAGCGCTAACGTTCAACATTCCACCCGGGGAGAAGATTGCCCCTGGGTCGCAGACCCGGGTGATCACCCCTGCGCCGCCGCCACCACCACCGGATCACCGGGCTCGTAACATCGCTGCCGGGTTTGTCGGGCTGATCGCGGTGGGGCTGCTGGTGGTCATGATCGGTGCCCGGTTGAGGAGAGCGCAATGAGTGCCGGTCAGGCCGCGATGGGTGGGTTCAGTGCCGAGAGCAACCGTCGGGTGGCCTCGGTGGTGGCGATCTTCGCGATGGTGTCGGTGGGTTGGGCGCTGGGCGGGTGGATCGGTGTCGGCGTCGCTGCGGTGGTGGCGGTGCTGATGGTCGTGGTGCCGTGGTGGGGTCAGCCGGCGTGGTCGTGGGCCTGGTTGCGGCTGCGTGGCCGCAGCATCCCGGACTACGAGGAGCCGATCACCGTGGCCAACAATCGATCCGGTGGTGGTGTTCGCATCCACGACCAGGTCGCTGTGGTGGCGGTGCAGGTGCTGGGCAAGGCCCATTCGCCGACACTGGTCACAGGGTCGATCCTCGTCGATACCGACAACGTGATCGATTTGGTTGAGCTGACGCCGATGCTGCACCAGGCCCTGGAGCTGCGGCTGGAGTCGATGAGCGTGGTCAGCATCGGTGCTCGCCATGGTTCCGCAGGTGATTTCCCCCGCGTTTATGACACTGAGATCGGCACCCCGCCGTATGCCGGGCGTCGTGAGACGTGGCTGATCATGCGGCTGCCGTTGCTGGACAACCCCGAGGCGCTGCGTTGGCGGACCACCTTGGGCGCGACCGCGATCGCCGCGGCGCAGAAGGTGGTCAATACGTTGCGCTGCAACGGGTTGCGTGCCCGGGTGGGTACCGCGAATGATCTGGTGGAGCTGGACCGTCGGCTGGGGATTGCGGGCTTGGCCGCCTCAGCGCAGCGGTGGAAGTCCCTGCGGGTCGATGGCGGCTGGATCACCACCTACGCCTATCCGGGTGAGCATGTGAACGCTGCGACGCTGGCGCAGGCCTGGACGCTGCAGGTGGATGAGGTGATCCAGAACGTAACGATCTACCCGGATTCGACGTGCACGGCGACGGTGACGGTGCGCACGCCGCAGCCCGAGCCGACGCCGCCGAGTGTGGTCCTGCGGCGCCTCGACGGGCAGCAGGCGGCCGCGGCCACGGCCAACATGTGTGTGCCGCGTCCGGTGTTGCGTGCTGTGCAGCCCGAGCCCTTGCCGGATCGGCTGCCGGTGGAGATCGGTCCTTCCGGTGTGCTCATCGGGCGGTTGAGCAACGGTGACCGGCTGATGATGCCGCTGACCGATCCTGGTGAGCCGACTCGGGTGTTCATCGCCGCTGAGGACTTGATCGCCAAGCGGATCGTGATTCGCGCGGCCGGCGCCGGAGAGAGAGTCAGTGTGCACAGCAGCGACAAGCTGCGGTGGAACAGTGTGCGGATGCCCGCGGTCACGGTGCTCGATGGAGTACGGCCGGCCCCGGACACCGACGTCAGTGTTGTCGAAGCTGGCGGGATGACACCCAGTCCTCGGCCGGACACGGTGATCACCGTCGCCGCGCCAGGCACCCCGAAGCCGCCCGGCGGGATCGAGGTCGTTATCGAGCAGATCACCGGCCCGATGGTCAGAGTCAGCGCCGATGGGCGGTCGTGGAATGTCGAGATGGATCTGTTCCGTGCTGAGAACCGGTATGTGAGTTTGCAGCCGATTACTCGGTCGCGCAGCCGCGTCCCGCAGCGAACGCCATGACGGGCGGGCGCCGCGTGGAGCAGTGGTGCAGGCAGGATTGATCGTGGTGTGGAGCAAGCGGTGAAGGAGCAACGTGGGTGATCTGGCGGTAGCGCGAAAGCACTTCGATCGAGCCATGGCGATCAAAGACAGCCGCGGCGACGACCAAGATGCGCTGGGGGAGTTCATCGCCGCCACCGACGCTGAGGAGTCGATGGCCGACGCTTGGCTGGGGCGGGTGGCTTGTGGCGATGGGTCGCTGGAGTCGTTGAAGGCGTTGTACGCCAACCGTGATTGGCTGCACCGGGAGACCTCGCGCTTGGGCGTCAACTTGTCCGCGCCGGTGCAGATGGGCCCGCACTTGGCCATCACCGTCGCTGATGCCCCGGAGGTGGGCTTGGCGATGGTGTCGGCTCTGGTAGCCGCCGGGCAGTACGCGCAGGCCGAGAACATGCTCTCGGGTAAGAAGCTGCTCGATGGGCGGGGCCAGTGGCAGTGGCACCAACTCGCGCGCGCGTACTTGCATTTCGACACCCAACGCTGGCCCGACGTGTTGACTGCGGCCAGCGAGGAACTGCCGGCCGAGGCCACGGTCATGGGCGCGGTCACCGCCTCGATCTGCGCGCTGGCTGCCACCGCCGCAGCGCATCTGGGGCAGGGCCGGGTGTCGTTGGACTGGCTCGATCGCATCGATGTCACCGGCCAGAACCGCGCCTCTCAGCGGTTCGGACCCGACGTGCTGACCGCTTCGATCGGTATCGGGGAATATCCGATGCTGGTGGAGGACCTGGCCTACGCACGCGGGATGGTGCACCGGCAGCTCGGCGACGAAGACGAGGCCCAGATCTGGCTATCGAAGGCCACGCTCAACGGTGTGCTCTCCGATCGTGCCAAAGCCGCGCTGGCTGACCCGCAGCTACAGCTGGTCATCACCGATGAGCAGACCATCGCCACCCGCACCGACCGTTGGGACGCCGGTTCAGCCAAGAGCCGCGACGAACTCGCCGAGGCCAATGCCGTCGAGCGGCGTGCTGAACTGCTCGCCGAGGGGCGGGCGCTGTTGGCCAAGCAAGTCGGCCTGGCCGAAGTCAAACGCGCGGTACAGGACCTGGAGGATCAGCTCGAGATTCGGGCGATGCGCCTGGAGGCCGGCTTGCCGGTGGAGGGCCAGACCAACCACATGCTGCTGGTCGGTCCGCCCGGCACCGGTAAGACGACCACCGCTGAGGCGCTGGGCAAGATCTATGCCGGGATGGGGATCGTGCGCAATCCCGAGATCGCCGAAGTCAAGCGCAGTGACTTCTGCGGAGAACATATCGGCACGTCCGGGCCGAAGACCAACGCACTGATCGAAAAGTCTTTGGGTGGAATCCTTTTCATGGACGAGTTCTACACGCTGGTGGAACGCCACCAGGACGGTCAGCCAGACATGATCGGCATGGAAGCGGTCAACCAGTTGTTGGTGGCGCTGGAAAAACACCGGTTCGACTTCTGCTTCATCGGCGCGGGCTATGAGGATCAGGTCGACGAGTTCTTGACCGTCAACCCCGGCCTCTCGGGGCGGTTCAACCGCAAGGTCCGCTTCGAGTCCTACTCGCCGGCCGAGATCGTCGAGATCGGGAGCCGCTATGCCGCCCCCCGCGCCACCGTGTTCGACGAGTCGGCCCGCGAAGCGTTCCTCGACGCGGCCACCACGGTGCGCGCCTACATCACACCCGGGGGAAAGCACGGGATCGACGAGATGCAAAACGGTCGGTTCGCGCGCAACGTGATCGAGCGTTCCGAGAAGGTGCGCGATCGGCGGCTGGTGGCTCGCAAACGGGCCGGAGAGCAAGTGTCGGTGGAGGATTTGAAGGTCATCATCGCAGCCGATATCACCGAGGCAGTGCGTGCGGTGTGCTCGGACAACAGGGACATGGACGCCATCGGCTGGTGATGGCGTCGCCGGCCGCCAGGCGCAGAGAGCGGGGCGTTTTCGATGTCGGGGTCTAGTGATCAGCTCGGCTTGCCGCTGTGGCAGCGTGAGCACGACCTGCCGCCCCGCTGGGACGGGTTGCCGGTGCAGTGGGGCCAGTGGGGTGAGACCGCCGGGATGTTCATTTGTGGACGTTCATCGGCGCGCGGTGAGCGGTGTGGTCGTTGCAAGAGTGCGGCGGCCCCGCAGATCAACCTCGGGCGGATCTGGACTGACCCGAGGACTGCGCCGCCGGCGATCGCTCGTGGCCGGCTCAGCCGCGGGCGTCACCTGGTGTGCACCATTTCGGCGTTTCGGTGTGCGGATTGCGGTCATGACACTGTGCTCGACGGCAACGGCGTGATGTGGGATCTCGACGACACCGACTACGCCGAGGATGGGTCCTGGGATCACGGCGACGGAGCATCCAGAAGCTAGAAGGGCAGCGGGGTCTACAGAGATGGCGCGATTAATGTCTGTGGCGCTGAGCACCGCGCAAGTCCGTTGCCGCTCAAAGACTGTGACCCGACGGGCGGGCTGGCTGATGCTGGCGCCCGGTGATCAACTGACGCTGTGTCCGAAGGTGCGTGGCAGGCGCCGGGGTGAACCGTTGGAACGCATATTGACCGTCGAGGTGGTCTCGGTGCGCCGCGAACGCCTGGATACGATCACCGTCGCCGACGTGATCGCCGAAGGATTCCCCGACATGACCCCATCGCAGTTCGTCGAGTCCTTTTGCACCACACACAAAGGCATCACCTCTGCCAGCGAAGTGACCCGGATCGAATGGGCCTACCCACAGGCCTGACGGAACGGGGGTGAGGGCTGACGGTGTGCACACTGTTTCGCTCAAGTTGTTATTATGCTTTGATGCCGGGTTCACGTCGGCTGGATGCTCGACATTTGGTTTCTCCCGCCCACATCGGGGGCGCTACGTTCGGGACAAAGCCCCTCAGGGGCATCGTGATCACACCAACAAGGAGACGACTCTGCGCGGATGTGGGCCGCGGGACGGGTCGACGCTTTGATGGGAGTGAATACGTTGTCTAAGAACAATTCTCGAAAAGCTGCTGCTCGTAGGATCCAGGCCCAGAACCCGGGAATGCCCTACGAGAAAGCGTGGGTCATCGCAGGGCTCGCGCACGACGCCGCCCTGGGTATTCAGGTCAACAATCCAGACTTCTCCTATGAGAAAGCCTGGGATTTGGCGCTGGTAGTCGTCGATCTCGATCAAACGGTACAACGGTGGGAAGGCATGTTGGCCGAAGCGGATAAGGCGGCTGATCGGATGGCGGTCGGCCCGCAGACCCGGTTCCATGACCACGTGGCGGTGAGGTATCACGGATACGGGCGACCTACAGCGGTCGAGATCACGCCCGAAGCCCTAGACCGTTACTCGGCGATGGCACTCGGCGACGTCGTTACCTCTGTGGCCCAGCGCAGCTGGGATTCCGTGGTGGAGAGTATGGGCGTTGATGTGTCAGAGATTCAATCGCCGCCGGGGCGGGAGAGTATTCTCACGGAGTCGTCGGCCGATGGTTCTCTGGTGGTCAGCGTTGATTCCGGCGGCCGGATGCTGGAGTGCGTGATCGCGGTCGGGACCGACGCGCAGCCATGGTGGTTGGCTGATGTGCTCAGCGCTTATCTGTAACGGGAATCGCTGTGTGTAAGACAGTGACCGCCCTTGGTTTGAGGGTGCGGAATCAACGAGGAACACAGTGTTATCTGTAACGGTGCAACCGGCGTGGGGGCGCTGTGGCGGGCCGCTGTGCGAGTGGATGGTGTGGCTCGATCAGCTGTTGTTGGCGTTGCCAGTGCCGCGTAGGCGGTGGATCTCGCCGTGGGCGGCCGCGAGCTGCTGGTTGAGTTCTTTGATTTCGGCTTTGAGAGCGGCGATGTCGTTGTCGTATTGGCGCTTCTGGGTCCTCAGTTGTTGACGCAGAGCTGCATCCACCGAGGATCCGCGGGTGGGCGCCTCGGATTCGCTGGCGGCGATCTTTGGTCGTGGTGTGGCGGAGGCGGCGCGGATTTGGTCGTAGAGGTCACGGTGGTTGTAGATCGTTTTGCGGGCGACCCCTGCGTGGCGGGCGACTGCATTGGGGTTGATGTCCATTCCGGCGACCTGCATTTCGCGCAGCGCCTTCTTGATCTTTCGTCGGGCGTCGTTGCGGCTTTTGGCGCTGGCTTTCCTGAGGCCGGCGGTGGAGCGGGCAGCAGTCATTGATCCGGGGTGCGGGGTCGCTGAGCTTTATCGAGGGCGGACTGGTGGGCGCCGCGGGTCTGGATTTGCAGCAGCGGCAGCCGTTTTCCTATCCCTGTGCCGGCGCCGGATACCGCCTCTTGGTCTGCGGTGGCCGACAGGCGTTCGATGATCGCTTCGAGCGAGCGCAGCTCGCGGCGGCGTTCGATCACCCAGATGTTGTCCTCGCCGAGTTCGCGTCCACTTCGTCGGCGATACTGGTCGCGGCGGGCGGCCAGCAGCGCTTCGGTGGCGGCGTGTTGCTGGCGTAGCTCATCGAGGTGGGTGGCGTCGGTGGCGAAGTGACCGCAGCCCAGACAGGCATTGCCCTTGTCGCACTGTTTGAGCGGCGGCAGCAGGCAGACCCCGTTGGGCAGGATCCGGTCGGTGCGGGCGCCGAGCTGCGTCATCTCATAAATGTCGCTGGGGCTGATGGAGATATCGGTGCCGTGGGCCCCGATTTTCTTGTGTTTGAGGAACTCTGACTCGGCGGTGGCCGCCAGGGTGGCCGCGTAGCGGGCGGTCATCTCGGGGCTCTTGTGTCCGAGGTAGCGCTGCACGACGTGGAACGGAACGCCATCGTTGAGCAGTTCGGTGGCCCGGGTGTGGCGCAACCGGTGGGTTTGGGTGAAGCGCAGTGGTCGGCCGGCGCTGTCGGTGAGATCGTGGCAGTCGTCGAGCTTGGCCAGCGATGTGCGGTAGGTGTTGTAGGAGCGGGGTTGCTGGCCGCGGTGCTGATTCTTCACGCCGAGGAACAGGTATCGGGGCGCCAGGTCGGGGTATGTCGCCTTCAGCCAGCTCTGCTGCTCGGTGATGATGTCAACGATGGCCTGCTCGACGAGGATGGTGGGAATGACGTCGTCGACTTTGGTCTGCTGGTAGCGCAGCCGGGCCACGAACGTGTCGGGATCGGCGTCGGTGGGGCGTTCCTGGCCCGGGATGGCCTGCAGCGGATCATGGTCGAGCATCAAGATCTCCGAGGCTCGGCGTCCGGTCAGGGCCTGCAGCAGCCAGATCCGGGCGGCCTGGGGGTCACCGAGGCCGGCGGCGACGGTGATCGTGCCGTCGGCTTTGGTCAGCACCACCTTGTGCCCGGCGGGGGCGGCCAGGACGTCGAGGTAGGTGAGCATGCGCTGTAGGTCTGCGGTGGCATACCAGGTGAGTTCGCGTTCGCGGCGGCGCTGTTTGGGCGCGTGTAGCGGTGACCACAGCACGGTGTGGGTCAGCGTGATGTCGCGCCAGCGCGGGTTGGCCGTCGCGGTCGCCGCGTCGGCGGCGTTGTCGTGCATGAACGTGTAGAACGCCTGGGTTTGGGCTTGCAGGGTGGCCACGGTGTCGGCGGTAAGGCGGTCGGACTGGGTGGCTGCGGCCGGGGAGCGCAGATACTCGAGATAGTCGAGGAACACGGTGCGCAGCTGGTCGGGATCGGTGCTGATCAGCGGATCACTGTGGTGGCCGTAGTCGTGGGCGAACCGGCCCAGCTGCGAGCCCAGGTTGCGGGCCCGGTCGGCGGCCGAGGACCAGACCAGCAGGTCGTAGGTCAACGCGCTGCGCAGCCAGAACCGCAGCCCTTCGCGCAGCCAGGCCGGTTCGATATCGCGCAGCCGCACGGCGGTGTCGTGGCGGGGTTCGTGGTCGCGGCGTGGGATCCGAGGGTCGGTGCGCAGATCCCAGATGTCGTGTTCCCACCACGGGGTGTCGGTGCAGCGCACCGATACCCACAGGTGCAGGTGTTCGATGAGGTGGCGGATGTTGCGCCGCGATCCCGCCGAGGGGAGTCGCATGTTGCGGCGCTGAAAGGTCAGGACCGCTTGGCGGAGCACGGCATTGGGGTCCAGGTCGGCGATGCTGGCGGGGGTCTTTCCGGTGCGGGTGCGGTGTTCGGCGATCGCGGCCGGCAGGGTGCGGGTCAGCCAGGCCAGCAGGGATGGTTCGATCTTGCGTAGCTGCTGGTCCCAGCAGGTCCAGACCCACCAGGCGATCTCGTCGCCGAATCGGGCGGGGGCGTCGGGGGTGAAATCGTGTGTGGCTCCGGCGCGGTGTGCTTGCAGGTAGAACTGGTTGCGCAGAAACACCTGATCACACGGGGCGCTGTAGATCGCATAGATCGGCCGGCGCCACGCTTCAGGGACTTGGGCCCACTGGGTCGCCCATGATCCCGCAGCGGGTGCGGGGGCCAGGGTGGGTGCGGGCGGGTCAGTCGGTGTGGTCATGGTGCAGCCCTTTCCAGCCAGCGACGTAGCTGCGCCATTGCGCCAGGGTGCGCATCTCGGCGTCCTCGGTGACCCATCCGTAGGTCGAGAGCGTGGTCTGGATATCGGCGTGGCCCAGGCGGCGCATGACCACGTGCGGCGGGGTTCCGGAGAGCAGCAGTGCGGTGGCGTGGGTGTGGCGCAGCCAGTGCGGTGACCACCGATCGGGCAGCACCCCGCCGGCGCGGTTAGTCACCGAATCGATTTTGGCGTAGACCGTTTCGGCACGCATGGCCCGGAAACGCTGCCCGTGGGTGAGATTGACGAACACGAAGTGAGTGTCCAGGTCGGGCACGTCCAGATCGGCGCCCTGGTCGACCAGATGCCACACGTAGGCCGAATACAGCGCCTCCAGATCATCACCGATGTAGATGCGTCGGGCCAGTAGCGTCTTGCCGCGGGCCCCGCGCGGATGGTCTTGTCGGGAGGCCACGTCGATGAACGGTGTCCCGCCGGCGCCGATATGAAAATCGTGGTGGCGCAGCGACAACGCTTCACCCAGTCGCATCCCGGTCTCGGCGAGCACCGCGAACAACAGCCGGTCCCGCAGCCCTGAGGGCGGCCCCGACCAGTCCTGTCCGGCCTGGGTGGCGCAGCCGTCGAGAATCGCGGCCACTTGGGCGGGTAGTAGCACCGGAGTGGCGGACTTGTTGCCGCTGCGCACCGTGTAGATGGGCCGGTCCTTGGAGCGTCGTGCGCCTACTCCGGCCAGCATCGGGATATATCGTGACCGCGATCGCTTGCCGCGGCTGGTGAACAGCCGCTGATACGGGCCGGCCAGCCCATGGGCGTCCGCGTGGTAGCGGTAGAACGCCAGCACCGCCGCGGCCCGCAGCTGGGTGCTCGCCGGGCCCAGCCAAACCTCTGGTGCGCCGATCCGGGCGGTGCCCGGCAGGTCCCCGGTGCGCAGGTAGGCCAGAAACTGCCCGAACAGGCTCGTACTGATGTCCTGCCAGTCGGTGCCGGTGTGTTCTAGCACCGTCCACCACGCCGCCAGGCCGGCCGCATACGCCTTCACCGTGTTCGGTGAGGCCCCGTCATCGCGCAGGAACTGCAGGTATTGCTCGGCTGCCTCGATCGGCAGGTGATCGGGGCCCAGCACGGTGTAGGTGTCGGGGGCGCCGGTCAGCGCGATCCGTTGTGTCCGTGCCATCCCCGATCCGCCCCCGCAATTCCCTGTTAGGCCTGCCGGCGGGGCCGGCGCAGCGCCACCACCGTGTCCCCGCGGTCCAGGATCGCCTCCTCGTCGAGCACCGTCGAGACGGTGTCCGGGGCCGCGGCAACTTTCGCGGGGGCGCCGCGCTGGCCGGCGAGGATGTCGGCCAACAAGTCTGTGGGGTAGATCAGGTCGTGGGCGGCCAAGGCCTCCACGCTGACCGAGCCGTAGCATTCCTCCATCCACCGGCGCAGCAGCCGGGGCCGCTCCGGTGTGCGGGCATTCCAGCCCGGTTCGGTCTTGCCCCAGGTGTGCCCGGTCTCGGAGTTGATCCGCGTGTAGAGCTGGCGCTGCAACGTATCGGCGCGGACCTCATCGATCAGCTTCGACTCGCGAAGGTGAATGATCAACGCCCCCAACGAAATCCGCCACTTCACCTTCGCGTCGACCAGATCGCTGAGCGTGGGAACCGGCGGCACCTCTTTGGCGAGCACTTCGGTCGGGGCCAACAACTCCGAGGCGAACCGGGAGGCTTCGCGCTCCTGGTCATCGCTGACATCGCCATAGCGGTGCAACAACAAGTGCCCGATCTCGTGGGCGACTGTCCAGCGGGTGCGCTCCCAAGAATCCAACGCCCGCAACAACACCAACGGACGTTCTCGATACTCCCCGGTCCGCGCCGAGCACCCCAGATGCTTCTCGGTCAACAACCCGGCCGGCCCGTCCTCATCGGTGTCCCAGTCCACCACTCCGGTGGAACGTGAGTGCTTCATCCGCATCACCACCGGCACCCCGGCAGCTTCCAGCTCGTAGGTCAGCGACTTGATCGGCACCCCGGGCGCCACCCCCAGCCAGCGCCGGGCCTGGGCGGCCGCGGTCACCACATCGGTGCCCGCCGGCAACGGCTCCAGCAGCACCGGGGGCAGCTTGGCCACCGCATTGAGCTGCCCGAGCAGATCACCGACGACGTTGGCGAACACCGCCAGGTACTCCTTCTCGGTGACCGTGGTGGACTTGGGCGCCCGGAACAACAGATCCCGCGCCGTCACCCGCGATGCCGGTGCGGTCGTGAAAAATGCTGGCGGGAAACGCAACAACGCTGTCAGCCGATCGAAATCGGTGGACTCCAGTACCGCGGTCTCGGACTGCTCCAACCGCGTCTGGCGCGGAGAGCGCCACCCCAGATGCTCCATCACCGCGGTGCCTGACAGTCGTCGCAACACCCGGGCCTGGCGGACCCGTGTGCCGAACACCTCTACCGACGCCATCACCGACCACCTCGTCCCCACACGCGCCCGGCCGGTACCAGCTCATCGTCTACGCCTCGGCGTCCCCGGTCTCGGAAGCATTCCTGGGCAAGAACTGCTCGAAGTCCTCGCGCACGTCCTCGTCGTCCTCGGCCACGATCTGCCGCTCGGCAACGGTCTTCGGCCGAATCGCCAGCGGCAACGGCTCGAACCCCAAAATCCGCTCCTCGCTGGTATCCAGATCGGCGACCACCGCCAAGATGCCACCACCCACCGACAACCGGCCCGGGGTCTCCCACCAGTACACAACCAGCTCGTAATCGTCGCCGATCCCCGCCGGCCCGAACACCCGCTGATCCTCGGGCTCGCCGGCGTCGAGCGCCATCTGCTTGCCCGGCTTGGACTTCGGCATCGACTGCGGGGGTAGCGCACCGATATCGGCGGCCCGCTGCGGGCTGATGTGACGCACCCGCGCCCACGCCATCCCCGCATCCCCGATACGCACCGACGAACTCGGGCCCGTCGACATCCGCAACGTCGACCCCGGCCCGCACGAGGCGCCCTCTGGCGCCGCTGGCGGGGTCGGGGCCTTCGCGCTCTGCGCGTCGATGCCGTTCATCGCCAGCACATGACTGCGCACGTCCTGGCACAACGTCCCGCCCTGAATCTGCATCGGGTCGGGAAACACGCCGAACCACCGCGCCAGCGAGGCGTCGAATGCCACACCGATCTCGCCGAGCAGCCTCGCCAACGCGAGACGATGCAAGGCCACCAGCTGTCTCGCCAGTTCCACCGGAACCACCATGGCGGAAATACTGCACGGTTTTTCCTACACCCTTTCGGAGGCGCGCCGTGTGTCGGGTCAGCAATTCTGCGTTGCTTAGCATCCTGCAAGTATACATGTATAAATGGTTGTGAGCTGCACAAATCATGCGTGTCGCGCTGCTTTCTGGCCATGAAGAGCGTTGCGCGCATGCCGCTCCGCGTCCCGGCGGCTCGAATGGCCGCAGTCGGCCTGTGTGGGTCGAACGGTGTGTTCCTTCACTGTGGCCACAGTGAAGATAGTGACGCATGAGGTCTCGTCGCCCGGGGAGCTGGTGCACGTGTGTCGCGTTGGATGGCACGGCAGATGCGATCACCCGTGCGCCGAGGCCGACCTGCCACGTTCTCGATCCCGCTGGCGGCCCAGTGAATGGTACGGAAAGTGAATGGCAGGCAAACAGATCGGCGTTGCCGGATGTGGTGTGCCTGGTCGGCGCGGTAGCCGGGTCGAACACTGCGCGGCAGGCCTGCCCACCCTCTACCGTAGGCACCGGACAAGACCAGACCATCGGAAAAGGGGGGCCGGGTGTCCACGTCGCGCAAACCGCCGGTGCGTAAGGCGCCCGATGATGCCGCCCTGGCCTGGGAGCTGGCCGCCACCGCGCGCCCGTATCTCAGCAGAATCGACGCCGACCGCATCTACATCACCCTGGGCATCGGCGAGACGTTCGCCGCGATCGAGGCCCTGATCACCGCCATCGCATGTAACGACATTCCTCTCGACGACGAACTGATGGCCGCCACCGCCAGCTGGCTGGACTGCTACCACGGACAGAGCGCCGAACCACGCCTGCGACACCTTCTCACCAAGGTCATCGCGTCTGCGTCGCCACAAAACACGCCCGCCGCCCGCGAGCGAACCGGTCCTGGGCCGCACGCAGCGCCAGACCGGTACCGCCGATCCGGTTAGTCGTTAGCCTTCGTTAACCGCGCATCACCGCAAAGTCCTGGACGCCGGGACTAGCCTCGGAAACGGGATATGCCATCTGGCCGGTGTCGCGCCGGGCGACCCCCCTCGCGCGGCGCGACGCCACCCAACATGAGCATGACGATTATTCGACCGGAGTCCTAAACCCCAGGGGACATCGCCTGGCTCACCGGTGTTGATGACGTCGGTCTGGCGCGACCTGTGAGCTTTCACATCAAGGCGCTACCGCCGTGTCTCGGGGAACCGTTCGTAGATGCGGTTGATGTGCCCGTGGGCTTCGGCGAGTTCACGGCGTAGTAGTTGCTCTTGCGGTCCTGCGGGCGACCCCAAGCGGCGTTGCCGCTCGAACTTCTCGATCGCCCTCGTCGTATGAGTGATGTTCTCGTGCAACGCTGACAACAGTCGGAAGGCCTGCGCCAGGTCGGACTCGTCGTTGCTCATCTAACAGATCTTCACACTTCCCGAACCTCACGGGTTCGATAGCCACGATGTGAGGTGAACGGACGTCAATTCCTCGGTTGACGGCACCTGGCCGCCCAGGCATGCTATCGACATGCCGGAGGTCGATGAGCACGTCATGGTTGAAGAAGTCGAGCGTCGGCTCGCCGACAGCTACGCAGACATTCCAGCCGAGCGCATCAACTCCATCGTCCAGAGCGCCTACGCCCAGTTTGAACACAGCCGGATCCGGGACTTCGTTCCGCTGTTCGTCGAGCGCCGAGCCCGCGCCGAACTCGCCCGGAGCTGATCGGCGAATCGGACACTTGACAGCCACGGGCGTCATTGTGGCTGTCGCAGGTTGTTGCTGATCTGAAATAGATTTCGCCGCGTGCCGCGCGGTGCCAGTCGGCGGGCTTCCGGGCACGCGCGATGGCGAAGTACGGCCGCAGTCATAGCGCCACAGAGTAGCGGCGCCCAAGGCGTCGAGTCCTCGGCAGTGACAAAGCCACCCCAGCGTAGGGTCTAGCACTTCTGGTTCTCCGCGGCAGCAATCGCCAACCCGCGTCCTACACATGTGCAGGACAATCCGGCGCCCGATTAGACCAGGTACACATGTAACACTCGTCCTGAACAGTCGGATAGCTCAGCTAGGCCCCCTTTGTTACAGATAACCACGGCCGGATCCTGCGGCTTCTGACATTGGCGGTGATGCGCGCTCACCGGGATCAGCGCAGAGCCCTCGACCGGGCTATGCCCAGATTCGACGATGCGCACGCATATGACCTCGATGCTTACATCCCCACCGACGGGCAGATCGCGGCCTACCGAACCGCTGAGCTGACGTTCTGACGGGCGGCGGCGTGGAGGCTAGGTGCTTTCCGGTCGCGGCGGAACGGCCGCGCTAGACAGCGGCCAACCCAATTCCTGGTCGCCGCTGGGCGTTCCCTGGGAGCGCCCAGCGGTCCGGCTGTTGAGGCGATCACTGGCACGGCCTGGTGCCCGCGGCAAAAGGATGTCGCCGGCGACCAGAGCACGACCCCGTCGTTTCTCCAGATATCCGACACAGGGCCGTGTTGATCCGACTCCTAGGTGTGATGTTCCACCACGTTAAGAACCGTCGCGGGCAAGCGGTGCCGGCAACACCACATCGGAAGCGGTACGGCCACATACCTGCCAGGTCGCGGTCACCCCGTCATCGTGCACTGTCAAAATGGCAGAAAACTGCGCGGCCAGCCGTGTGAGTATTGGTGACTCTAAGGTTTGCACGTTCAGCAGGGTGTGCAGATCTAGGGCCCGCCCCAGCCGTAGCAACTCATTCAGCGTATTGAGTGTGTTTTCAGGCGCGGTGAGCGCTAGGCCGCCACTGTGCTCGATCCAGTGATCGTCGTCGATGACCACCACGACCGCACCGTAGCCCGCGGCCATATCGCGGTGCTCGTCCGAGCGCGCCGCTTGTACTTCGCGTATCTCGCGGAAATCGCGTGCCTTAGCGCGTCTTAGGAGCCGCCAGCGTTCTTCGATCAGTTGGTCGATGCGCCCAACTGCCGCGGTGATTTCAACCACCTCGACCCCGCGCCGAGGAGGGTTGGCGGTCAGCGACGCGACCATCAGCTCGATTGCCTGGCGACGTCCGAGTCGCGATTTGCCGATGATGGCCACATGCGGGCCGTCACCCCCGTCGGCCCGCTCCTCAAGATCAGCCCAATAAGGACGGCCGCGGTCGGTATTGCCGACCACGACTTGTAGCGAGTTGCCAGCGTGCGAAACGGCCCGGAGGGCCACTGGATAGGGTGTCCCCGGGAACCGGCGCTGGTGTTCGCGTGCTGCTTGTTTGCGTGCGTTGGATGACGCCATTTCAAAAATCACGAATCCCTTCAAAGACGCATGTGCGCAGCCGCCCACATCAACAACGCACGATCTTTGTTGGGAGCGCGTGACCCGGAGAGTCTGGTCCCCGGAGAGTTGTTCGGTTGCAATCCCGATGTGGGCGGGAGTGCGACGCGACCGGGGGAGTCCGCCTTCGCGCAATGGCGTTGGCAATGAGCATAGGCGATCGCAAGTGTTCACGCGCTGCACCTATGAAAAATTGTGCCTGATGCTGTTGGCGCGAAGGGAAGTCAGAGCTGCTGGTAGTGAGATGACGAATCCGCCGGGGTGGGGCAGTTTGAAGTGGCCTTGCCATAGGCCGATCAGGGCGACGTCGGAGTCGGTGATTTTGATGTAGGTGGGGCCGCCGGAGTCGCCGCGCTGGCCGGTCTGGGTCACGGTGATCACGGGGTTGTCGACGTCGAGGACGAATCCGCAGACTTCTTTGTCCGAGGTCGAGCCGTAGTGGCACACCCAGTCGGAGGGGTCGGCGTTGACGTAGGTGAGGATCCGGTAGTTGGTGCCGGCGATGCGGTCGCTCCAGGCGACATCACCGAAGTCGATGAGCCACCAATCACGTTGGGGTGGACCATCATTCTTGCCGGGGATGTAGGTGGCCGAGACGCTGTAGCCGGCTACTCCAGCATCGGGGTTGAGCACCGGGGAGTCCTTGGCGTTGGGGTCGGCGCAATGTCCGGCGGTGACGCCCATGGTGTGTCCGTGCACGCGGTAGACGTAGCCCAGGGTGCATTTGTTGTTGCCGTGGGTGATTGTGTCGCCGGCGGCGACGGGTTGGGTTTGCTTGGCGTGAGCCGGTGCCGCCGTGACCACTATGGCGATAGTGGCGAGGATGCAACAAAGCGCCGCTAATAACGCCACTATCTTCATATACCGCGTCCAAAGGGGGCGGTGGGAATGCTGGTTCAGCGTCGCCATATGCCGGACGATAGATCAATTGCGCGATGCGTGTATGCAACGTTGCGGCCGGCTGCCGGGTCTGTGACCGGTGCGTGGGGGCCGAGTTGTAGTGGTGCTACAGCACGGGCGCCGCACAATGAGCACGCCCAAGCATCGACGCTGTTATGCTTGGGACAGGATTTAGGGATGGGTGTTTGCTGATCGGAGTGATTGCATGACCGAACCGGACGAGGGGCGCTCCCCGGGGCTGTCGGAGTCAGTGCAGCGCCGCCGCCAGCAACGCCGCGCACATCACCTGCGGCGCAACCGCAGGACCGCCGCGGGCGCCGAACACGGTCAACGCTGGAGCATCCCTGATGCCCGCACCGCACTCGATGCGCGGCTGACCGTGCCCGAGGCCGCCGAAAAGTTGGGCCGCTCGGCAAACGCCGTGGAATCCCTGCGTCGACGCTGGCGCACAGGACGGTTGCCGACGGCCCTGGCAGAGCAACTGCCGCAGCCACCGCGTCAAGGATCCAGCGCCCACTAACCGACCAACAGAAAGCGGGTCCGGAACATGGATTACCTCGTCACCACGCCCCGTGGGACCTACCGGATCGACCTGTCCGCTGAGGACGCTGGTGATCTGATTGCGCTGCTGGACTATTACGTCAGCAAGTCGTCGGCCAGCGGTCCCGGTCCGCTGCGGGCACTGCTGCGCCAGCAGGTGCTAGCCGAGTTGGGCCGCGCGACGCTGCCCGAAGACAAGGACAACCCGTTTCCGCCGGCCGCCATCGTGCTGGGTGACGAAGACAGCGGGGGCGCGTTCACACGGGGCTGGCTGCCTTGGCAGATCACCGAGTGGCAGAACGCGCGGATGGCCGCACGCACGCAGCAGGAACAGCCCGACGCAACGGCCGCCGCTGAGGCGGCCACCGCCGCGCCGGCCGAGACCGAGGGAGTCGAGGCAGCCGACACAAGCGGCGCAGCTGGCGACGGCGACACCGGCAGCGAGAACTCCTCGCCGCCGACCAATAACGCACCCGCACGGGGGCAATGGGAGAAGGGCACCCGGCAGTGGGTGGCCGCCGGCGCTGCCGATGAGCGGATCGTGATCGTGACTTCTCGCGGGGTCGCGGTCCCGTCAGGGTGGGTGCTCAGTCCCCAGCAGGTCTCCGCCGAAGGGGTCTTGCGGTTCATCAACTGGCACTGGCGCAGAAAACCCAATGGCCTGCCGCAGATGTGGTTCACCGCCGAGGCCATGGACCACATCGGGCTGCCCACCGAGGATGCCGATGAAAAGACGGTCAAGGAGATCGTGGCGCAGACCTTCGACTGCCGGGTCAGCTGGCACCAGTCGGGGTACTTCACCTGCCGATGGGGCGGCAACGAGTCAGAGGGCAGGTCCGCGCAGCTGGTGTTCATGCCGTGGATGATCTTCGATCCGGCCTCGGCGCGTCCGAATGACCTGGGGGTGGCCGGAACTATCGGCACCGACACCTTGCTGCCCGACAGCGAGGACCAGGCCGTGCCCATCCTGGCTGAACGTATTGCCTGGTTGGCCTCGCTCGGTGACGGCATTGTCCCGGCCTCACGGTGGGGTACACCGGGTGCAACATTGGCCGACGTCAAGCGCCGGGCGAGCAGCGTCAAATCGGTCAAGGCGTGCCCGTTTCCGGCCGACGTGGCTGCCACACGTACCCAGCAGGTGGATCCCGACCTGCATTTGAGTAAGCGGCCGCACCACAAGAACGTCGCGGACTACCTGAAAGTCGAGACCGATCAAAGAGCTGCCTACCTGGCTTCGGCAGAGAAACTGCAGTTCGGCTACGGCGAGCCCATTCGTGTCGAGGATCCCGATGTGGGGCTGCTCGAAGAACAGAAGAAACCTTTCGGGCTGTGGAGGGTGACGACGGCGCCGGGCAAGGACCTCGGCGTGCACCGGCGGTTGCCGATGCCGCTGGGCAACATGGACTGGGACGAAGCGAGCACATTCTGGACGACGACACGCGGGGTCGAGCATTTGATGGCGCCGATCGAGAACGGAGGGGCGGGGCTGGCGCCGGCGGAGCTGGGAATCACTGCGGCCTGGCTGTGGCCGTATCAGCATCAGCTGCTGCGAGGCTGGGCCGGCGAGATCAAAAAGCGGCTAACCGAGGCCGCCCAGGAGGGCCGTGTAGACCGCACCGACATGCTCAAAGCGATGTACAAGGCATATCTGGGTCGGATGGCTTCGGACAAATGGTCAGGCTTGCAGCGGCATCACCAACAGCCGGCGATGGCCGCGGCGATTCGCGCTGACACCCGATTCCGGGCGATGTCGTTCGCGGTCAACGTGGCTGATCTGCACGGGCTGTATCCCACGGCTGCTGACGTCGATGCCTGGATCTATTGGGTGACTCCCGACTTCGACCGCTCCGCACTCTCGGATTCGTCCGGGCATTTCGGAAAGTACCGAATCAAAGCGATCGAACATCCTGACGGCTCGGTCGAGCAGCCCGAAGAATCGGTGGTCCGGCAGTGAGGCTGGCACGCCGATCCGGCGACACCGGCGCCCCCGAAGAATCGGGCCGGCGCTCCCCGCCGCCACCGCCGCCACCGCCGCCGCCGCCCCGGACGGCCGAGGATTTGGCCCAGGGGCGGCGGGGCGTGGCCGCTGGGATGTGGAGTTTGGCTCGGCGCAAGATGCGCGAGCTCAAGGGCAAACAGTGGGAGACCGCGACCAAGCGGCAGCTCGAACGCGAAGGCAAACGGCTCGCCCGCGAGGAGCTGGCAAAGCGCATTGAGGCCGAGACCGGCAGGCGCCCCTCGGAGCGCACGCTGCGCCGCCATGTGGCCGCCGGGACTGTGCCGCGGGGTGTGGACGCCGGGAAGATGCAGCGGCAAGCAGCTATCGACAACGCCGGCAGCATCGCGAAGTTCGCAGCCAGCCGCGGGATGAGCAAGTATGCCGTCACACGCTGGCGCGACAAGGGGGGTGACCTCCCCGAGGAGACGCCACAAAGTTTGCTGTTCCACGTGGCGATCGTGGCCACATTGTGGAGCAAGGGGGAGAGATACAAGCACGACGAGGTCTACTCGGTCGAGATTCTGGTGGAAGGGGAGGCGGTTGCGCGGCTAGCTGAGGCTGCGCGCACCGGTGACTACAGCCCCGTCACCGATCTGGTCAGTGAACTGGCATGCGAGAGTTTCGAGTGGGTGGGTCAGGCTAATAGGCGATTCGTTGATACAGAAGTGCTTGACATCAGCGTCGCGCAATAACTGTTAGCATCCCGCCCATGTGGCGATCTGAAATCGCGCGCTCGACATTTACCGAGAATTATCAACGATATGCGTGGTGGGTGGCGTGGCCGCTCATCTTGCTGGCGGTGTTCTCTGGGTGCGCCCGCTCCTGTTCCGCCCCCGAGCAGACCACCAGCCAAAGTGCGCAGCAGGAGATCACCACCTACGGGGCGACCGCGATCCTGGCGTATCTGACCGCCACGCCCTCAGACGGGGACAAGCTGGCAGTGATGTTCGGCGAGTTGACCAAACCACCGTCGGGTCAACAGGGAGTTCCGCTGCCCCGACGTACTGTGCTGGCCTCATTCGCTAGCGCAGAACCCCTTGGCAGCGAAGCGAATCCATCTGATTGGCGCGTTGAGCTGACGGCGATCACCACTGACGGGACAGAGACCTGGCAGGTTCCGGTGCGCAGCTTCGGTGCGTCCTACCGGGCCACACAGCTGCCAGGGCTGGTACCAGGCCTGGCGTCGGGGCCGCCGATCAGTGTCAACGCTGCGGCGCCGATCGAGGTGTGCGACCCGGGCAAATCGCGCCAGGGTGAGGGCCCCTGCACCGACTCGCCGGTGGCGGCGACTCTGCGCGATTTCTTCACCTCATGGCTGACGGGCAGCGGTGACTTGGCGCGCGTCGCCGATACCAGCAGGGTGCCGGCGTTTGGTTCCGCACCGTTTTCTCGGGTGCAGCTTGTGGAGGCGTATGCGGGTTCCCAGATCCCGCAGCAACCGGAAGGGGACCTCACTGTCTCGGTTATCGTCTGGGGGGCGAAAACCAAAACCGTCCAACTTTCCTACACTCTGAACTTGACCGCTTCGGCGGGCCGTTGGGTGGTGTCGGACATTTCGGCAGCACCCACGGTTAGGGAGGAGAACAACGACTCTCCGACCGCACCTGCGGGGCCATAGAAAGGGTGACCGACGCCTTTCCTGCAGGGGTTATCCGACCGCGAAGGAAAGGCGACGGAAATGGGACAGGCGCAAGACTTCGTAATCAAATTCTTGGGTATTGCCCTAATGTTCGCCGGAGCCCTATGCATCGTCAAGGGCGCATTTGGGGTGCACAAAGGCAGTGCCGGGGGCAATGACGATATTAACCTTGCCGGCTGGAAATCGTTGACCTCGTGGTGGGCGATGGGTGGAATCATCCTGGCCGGTGGTTCCTACATGACGTTCGCGCAGTTCTTCAACGGCATCTTCAACTACCTGTTCTAGATGCATAACTACACGGCGATCCGACGAGTCAAGAAAGTTGTCGGCACTCATGGTGAGGGCAAGCCACTCTTTGGCGGCCCGTACGAGCTGACCCGAGACCTGCCCATTGCGCTGCTGGCGGTTTTCCTGGCGGCCTCGGTGGCTCTGGCGGGCCTGGCGCTAGGGAAGATCACCGGCCTGGCATTCGGTGTGCTCGGTGCCGGGGCGATCCTGTTTGTCGGGGCTCGCCTGATCGTCAAGGTCCGCCGGCTACCCGAGGGCACCAACGTCGAAGACTGGATCGGTCAGCGCCTCGACGCCGCGTTGTCGCGACCCACCCATGTGGACGGTCCCAACCCGTTTCACCCCGACACCGAGATCGAAACCGGGCACAAAGTGGTGCCCACCACCAGAGTCATCCACGGCAACATCATCGACGTCGGCCGCAAGTTCTGGGCCGAGTACCGTATCGCCGATCCGCTAGAAAACGGGCTGGTCTCCGAGCGTCATCACGCCAACGTGCTGGCCGATCATCAACTGCTGTTCCGGGCACTGCTGCGCCACGGCGCGTTCATCGGCCGGTTCAAGGAACCGGTGCCGGCCGTCGAGCTGATCGAGGACTCGTTCACCGTCGGCGACCCCGACGCCGAAGACATCCCCCAGTACGCAGCGGCGGTGGTGGACCTCCTCGACGACTTCTCCGAGCAGGCACGGCTGGACCCCTCCTCTTGGCCCAGCCGCGAAATTCACGTGGTGGCGTTCTATGTCGGCAGCGATGAAGCTGAGGCAGCGCGTCGCCGCGATGAGGTCCTGGCCGCGCTTCCCTTCAACTGGACCCTGACGCCGGCCACCGCGGCCCAGATGTACTGGCGGTTCTACGCCCACTGCACCCGCGGCGCGGCCTTCTTCGACACCAGCCGCACCGACATACCCGAAAACCTGCCGGAGCTCGACCTGGACGACGGGGCTCGCTCGGACCTGTCGTTGTTACGTCGATTCACCATGAAACCGGACCTTTCGCCGGTGCTGAAAATCACCACCGATGACGTGGTGTCCTATCAGTCGATCTTGACCGTCGATATGCCCGATATCATGGAGTGGCCCGACACCGATATCCTATCGATTTTCGCGCAGCTTTCGTCCCCGATAGATTTCGCGATCCGTCTGATCCCTAAAGATCGCACGATCGTGCTGGAGGAGAACAAGCGCGCAGATACGACAATCAGCGACAACCAGGAAGAAACCGAGCACCTCAAAACTCGTGTCGCCGCCTATAGCCGCGAAGAACAATTACTCCAAATCTATTCGGAAAATCTGGCAGCTGACCCCGACGCTCATAGCGTCCTGTACCGGATTTTCGTCGCGGTCGGAGGCGCCACCCCCGAGGAGGTGGCAACGCTGGTGGAAACGCTGAACACAGCCTTCGCACGCGCTGGGGTGAAGTTCCGTAAGCCCGAGCCTGGCAAACAAGAGGAACTGTGGGCAGCGATGCAGCCCGGAGCGCCGCGCAGCCCGGCACTGACTCGGATGGCTGACGAGACCACCATCGACGAATTCGCCGAACTTGTCCCGTTCACCACCGCGGCGATCGGTCACCGCAAAGGCCCCATCATTGCCCGCAACCTCACCTCGGGGCTGGGCGATGTGGTGCGCCTGGCCGCCGACGAGGTGGTGCAGGCCAACCGCGCAGCCAGCATCGGCATCGTGTCCGATGTCGGCGGTGGAAAGTCAACCCTGGGAAAGGTGCTCGCATTCTGCGCGCATGCACGCGGACAGTCCTGGGGTGCGATCGATCGCAGCAACATCGAAGTCAGCAAGAATCCCTCCCGGCGAACCGGTGAGTGGGTGAAGTTCGCCAAGGTACTGCCAGACACTCAAATCATTGATGTGGCAAAGCCGCCCGGCTCCATGGACCCTTGGAAGGTGTGGCAACACGATCCCGAGGAGGCTGCTCGCCGGGCTTACGGGCTGCTCATCGAATTGCTCGGCATGGATGAAAACCAGGAACTCGCGCTCTCGGAGGCGATCGAAGTCGACAGGCTCGGGCAGCGCAAGATCACCTCGATGGGGTCGCTGGCCACCTACCTTGTGGATCACGATTCCGATCCTGCGGCGGTGATGGTAGGCCGCAAGATCCGGTCCTGGCAGCGGCGGCCGTTCGCCGCGGCGATCTTCGACGAGACGCTGCCGGCGCTGAGGTTGAATGCGCGAGGCACGGTGTTTCGTACCCATGGTCTGCAATTGCCGATCGCGGCAAAGGTATTCAACGAGCACCTGCACGACAAGCTGCTGCCTGAGGAGCGCTACGCGATGGCGGTCTACCCGTTGCTGTCGGCGTTCCTGTCGGCAGTATTTGCGCTACGCGGTGAGACGGGCTGGATCTTCATCGACGAGGCCTGGACGGTCACCCGCTCGCCGGTTGGACGCGAGCTGATCGAGCCGCAACTGCGAGATGGCCGCAAGCACGACATCATCCCGGTGTTCATGACCCACGCCGGCGGGTCGGAACTGAGCGATCCGATCTTCCAGCTGATCACGATCAAGTTCGTGGGACGAGCCACCAACGAGGAACTGGCGCTGGCCAACCTGGAATGGTTCGGCGCAATGCCGATCACCGAGGAGGCAATCGCCAGCGTCATGGCGATGAAGGACGGGCGGTTCTACATGGCGATGATGAACGATGACGCTGACGAGCTGTCGGAAGGCCAAGGCGGTGAGGGCGTTCGGCAGGTCGCTGAGGTGCAGGTGCAGCGTCCGTCGGATCCGGTGATCATCGAGGCGATGTCCACCAAGCCGCTGCGTACGGAGCGCAATCGACAGGTCTCGGCGTGAGGGGCGTTGCACCGGTGCTGCGCCGAATCGCCGTTGTGGGAGGGGCAGCTGCGGCGGTGCTGGTGGCCTCGGTGCTCAGTGCAGCACCGGCCCACGCTGACGACGGTGGGATCGCACCGCGGGACTCCCACGGCCTGTCGATCCTGGACTATGTGCTGTCGTTCAACGAGGGCGCGGGGGTGTTCGGGGTCGCGGTGACCCCGGGGGTGACAGTTCCGGCTGGATTCGCGATGCTGGCGTTCGGTGGGTTTATCGCCGTTGCAGTCCTGACCTTTAGCGTGCTGAACCTGTTCATCCGGCTCGACTGGCTCAACCCGCTCGTCAGGGTCGCCCAGGACATCTCGGTGGCGATCTCGACGCAGTTCGGGGAATCGTTCGTCTATTACGTCATCGCGGCCACCATGTTGCTCACGGTGGTGATCTTCGCGCTGCGCAACCAGCATGGGCGGGCCTGGCACCACGTCGCGGTCACGTTGGTCTGCATGGGCGTTGGTGTCATGATCGTGCTGCCCGTGGGGGAGGCTGCGCATCTGTTGAAGATGGGCCGCGACGTCGCGGTGGAAACCAGCGGTGCGATCACCGGGCAATCCAGCGCCGACAACGCCACGGCACTGCTGGTCGACAAATTCGTCCGCGAACCGACTCAACGCTGGCAGTTCGGCCGGGAGCTGGACTCGTTGGGCTGTGGCCCCACCTGGAATGCCGCCTTGCAATCGGTGAAGAACGGCACGATGAGCGCAGACAAGGTGAAAGATGTTCCGCTGCAATGCCCAGGCGGGGCAATCGGCGAACAGATGCACGCGTTTGCGATGAATCCCAGCGGCGCGGTATGGCTGGGGTTCCTCAACCCATTGTTCATGTCCGTGGTGGCCCTGCTGGTGTTCATTGTGGTGATCGCGATCGGCGCCACAGCAGTGAGCGCCATCGTCCATGCCGCGATGATCAAACCCGGCCTGATCACGGTGGGAACCCCATGGGGCCAGAGCTTCCTGGCGCGCAACATCATCGACGGATTCACCGCGGCCGCCACAACCTGCGGGCTGCTGCTGCTGCTGTTCGCCGGGGCATCCTTGTCGGGGTTGGTGGCCCAGGCCGTGCCGTCTTCGGAGCTGGCCATGCTGACCACCATCGTCATCATCGTCGCGACGATCACCGGTGTGCGCAAAGCCGGGCGCAACATGCGCGGCTGGAAGGATCGCACCGCGGCCGCTGTGCTGCCCAGCGGCGCTCCGCACGCCTATGGGGCACCCTCGAAGGCTCCGCAGAATGCCCGGCGGATGGCGATGGAAACTGCACGACAGGCCACCTCCATACGGCGCTCCAACAAGGTGATGCGCGCGGTGGCCACCAAGGGCGCCGCCAGTGCGGTAGCACCACAGGTCATGATCCCGGCCCAGGCCGCCGGCATGGGTGCACAACGCGTCCTGCACGCTGCCCATCGCCACCGCGCCCACCAGGCCGCGATGTATCAGAACGGCCGCGGGTCGGGGGCGGCGTGGGGACCCAACCCGTCGTTCACACCCGGCGCCGGCGCGGGGCCGGGTGGTTTCCCTGCGGGACAGGGTGCCGGCGGTGCGGTTGGGCCAGCTGGTCGCGGTCTCAACTACAACGGGTCCCCGGCAGGGTACGCCCGCGAGATGGCGCGGCGCAGCAGCCAACAGCGGGTCCAAAGCCGCCAAAACGCCGGCGGCGGGGGTTCGGTACCGCAGCGCCAGCCCGTGCCGCTGCGCTCGGCGGCAGGAGGTGTGGGCGCTGCAGCCAGTCACCGTGCTCCCGTCGGGGCAGCGATGGCGCCGTCCGGGGCCGGCGGTGTGTCCCGCCCGACGGGTGCGCCCAGCCCGACGGGTGCGCCCAGTGGACAGTCTGCGGCGCGCGGTCGCACCCGTGAGGGTGCCCCGGAGCCGATGCGGCGATCGGCGCCAGTGAGCTCCGCCAAGGACGCTGCCCGAGACTTCCGGAACCGCAAGCGATGATCAAATACGGGGTTGGAGCGCTGGCGCTGGTACTGCTGGCGCCGGCGGCGTTCGTCGTCCTGCTGGCCGGGCCGCAGGCCGCCACCGAATCTGCCGGCATCGCCACCGCGTGCAGGTTGGTCCTGGGTATCGGACCGACCGCATCGACGACGGTGGGGGAGCTGGGAGGCCCCGAGGCTGAGGTGGTTGCCGCCGCGTTGTCCCAACCGGTCATCGACCCTGAGGATCCGCAGTCACCTCCGACACCTGGGTTGGACCCGGCCGAGGTGGCCGCTGCGCTGCAAGGGGAACGTGCTTTCGAGTTCGTGTCCTCGCTGAACACCATCGACAATTGGCGTTCGCTTCCCCTGGACACCTTGTCGCGGTGGGCGCTCGACCCGCCGGGGACACCGCTGCCGGAAGGAGCGCAACTGCTGCCGGAGCTGCCGGCCGAACAGATCAATGCGGTGCGGGTCAACGAGCAACCGGAATCGAGCTACCTGCGCAGCTGCGCGGCGGTCATCAGCCGGGCCACCCAGATCGAGGTCGATCCGGCCGGCACCGAGCCTGGCGGTGGACCCGGGCCGGATACCGCCGCAACCGCAGGGTTGGCCGGTGCGGTGACGACGAATCTGGATCTGCTTCGAACCGTCGATCCCGGTGCAATGCAGGACGATCCGCGACAGTTCTACCTCAACTACCGGCCTGTGCCGGGCCCGGAGTCAGGCGACATCGTGGTCTACGACTTCACTGCCGCTGGGCCCGCACATTTCGGTATCGCCCTTGATGGACAGCAGATGGTCACCACCGGCAGCTTCACCCCCGGTGTGGCCGGGCTGCGGCCCATACCGGCGAACTCCTCGGCGATGACCGTCACCCCGTACTTGGAGGACCACAGGAAGGCAGCGGCACCATGAGCCCGGGAGTAGTGGGACTGATCGTTGGATTGGGCGGGGCATGCTTGGTGCTTGGCAACGCTGTGCGACACAGCATCCCTGTAGGCAGGTTCGCCAAGTACGCCGCGGTGGCGTTTGTCGGTGGATTCGTGTGCACCGCGATCTTCTACCGTCAGATCCCGGTGGTGTGGCTGCTGCTCTCAGCAATCCCGGCGGCCGGGGCTTGGTGGCTCAGCGAACGATTCGGCGCGACCAACTATCACCGCGCCAGTGCGCAGCATCTGTTGGTGGCCCGACTGCATGAGGTGATCCCAGATTGGAAAGGTAACCGGTCACTTCTCATCGACTGGGGCCCCGGTGCGGACCCTAAGGGCATTGAGGAGGTCAAGGTCGCATTGCCGGCGAAAGTGTTGCCCGCCAAGGTGACGCCGGGGATCAAGAACATTCTCGCCGAGACGATCGGCGGTCAGTGGACCGCTGCTGTCAAGAGCACCCTGGTGATCTGCCGGCCCGCAAGCCTGGTCGACGAGCCCAAGGCGGTAAGGCACCTGCGCGATGTCCTGTCCGACCCACATTGCTTCGGAGCGGACTATCAGCTCAAAGCACGGACTCTCAATGATGACGAATCAGCGATCGAGGACTACCTGGTGTCCTACGGCAAGGGCAACGCGTTCGTGACGCCGCAGAAACGAGCCGCTGTGGAACGTATTCTGCGACAGCGGGTCCCCGTGCCGTCGGGGTCGTGGATGTTTCAGTGGGATCTGCCTACTGCGGAGATGGGGGCGGTGCGCTCCGCGTTTGAGCCGGTGATGTACTCGCCGCCGATCAAGCATTTCGTTGCCAGTCGCGAGGAAGCCGCCCAACGCTACGAGGACTCAGAATTTGTGCTCGGCGAATATGGGGACGGTGCACCGGTGATCTGGAATCCGGTGGCCGAAGGCACCCCGCACTGCAATACCTGCGGAGCCTCCGGAAAAGGCAAGACGTCGTGGGCGCACAACCTTCTGCAACAGACCGCGGCGGCTGGATGGTGCAACATCGTCTCAGATTTCAAACTCAGCAAGAGCTTTCGAGGTTTCCTGGACTGGCCGAATATGCATGTGGTCACCAACGGGCTGTACTCGAACATCAAAACCATCTACTACGTGGTGGAAATCCTCAACCGCCGCCGCCAGGACAACGCCGGCCACAACGGCGTCAGCAACGATGTGCCGATCCTGTTCCTGATGGACGAGTACGCCGAATTCGCGATGCAGATGACCAAGAACATCTGGCCACGATTCAGGGGGAAGAACGGTCCCAGCGTGCCGCCGGTACTCGGCGAGATCGACCAGCTCATCATCATGGCCCGCGAGTTCCGGATCCACATCGTCACGATGCTGCAAAAGCCCTCGGGCGACTTCATCAACCCCAACATCATTTTCAACTCCGGCAAGAAGGTTCAAGTCGGTCAGATGCCCGGTGCGATGTCCAACGTGTACTGGGGAAGCTATGAGGTGGGCGCTTCGATCCCCGACCTCAAAGGCCGCGGACTTGTCACCGACTTCGCCGACGGAGTGCCGGCCCGGGAGTTCCAGTCCTACTACACCCCTGACCCGCTCAAGGCGCACAAAGTCAAGGAACTCGACGTTCTGGCCGAACTGCTCCCACCGACCTCGCTGTACCCCCGAGTGGTGTTCGACATGCCAAGCCCGTATGACATCACCGAATGGGAACAGATCGTCACCGCACCATGGGAACTGGCCGACGAACGCCCCGACCTGGACCCACTGTCCCCACACTTCCAACCGCAGCCGATCTTCACCTACGACACCCTCAAGGACCTCAACCCCGCCTCGATGAGCGTCAACTGATGACACCGCCCGTTGACCGCACGGACCCGCGTGGGCAGCAGTGACGGCGCGCCGGCGGTGATCCGCGATAGCGTCACCGGTATGAGCGATGGCGACACCGCAGCCGTGCAGCCGTGGGACACCCCCTTGGCCGAGCTGCCTGCACGTGTGAGCGCGCGGTGGTGCGCCCAGAACCTGACCACCCCGGTCGGGGATGCGGTGGTGCGCTCCCACCTCGAACCCCGCAGCGAGGACCGCCGCTACCGCATCACCTGGGAGCGGTTCTGGCGAACACTGAGCTTCGATGCGCGCTGGCGGCGGATGACGACCGACATGCTGCTCGCCGATCGCGAGAAGGCGGTCCGCGCCCTCGGTGAGGGGCTGGTGGGCAAGCAGGCCCGCAAAGTCCGGTCTTACGTCCACGGTGTGGACCGCGCACTGGAGCGCATCGAGCGCGAATCGCAGGGACCTTTGGCATGGGCCTCGGCAAGCTACGCCGACGTGTCGCCGACGGCACGTGAGGCCCTTGAGCTCTTGGCGTTGACCGTGGATGACTATCTCAGCGGTGCGCGGCCACGACAGGATCTGGCCCGGGTGCTCGACTTCTTGGACCTCAACCCCCAAGGCCGCGAGATCCCTGCGCAGGCGCGCGCCCGGGTCGACTTCGACCGGTAACCCTGGCCGAGCAGTCCGGCTCCACGGCGACGCAGTGCCGCGGGGATTTGGGTGAATTCACGGTTGCGGCATAACTGATAGCATTCGACCCGACGTGCACAGTGGGGTTGTCATATTGCGCCCCAAGATGATTCACATGTCGGATGTCACAACGACGTGCCCAGCTCGGGCGTGTAGGGAGCGTTGACTTCAATGACCATTCTCGACGAGATCACGACCCGTCGAAACGGCACGCAGCTCGCCGATGGTGAGGCTGCAGAACAGCCGGCGCGACCCCACGGTGTCGATGGTCCTGCCGGCGAGCCAGAGCGAGTGGCCCCAGCTGTGCCGGTGGGCGCCGAGGTGGGCCGGGCCCTGATGGTGATTCGGATCGTGGCGTTGCTGATCACCGGGTTGGTGGGCGTCGCCGCAGCAGTACTCAGCTTCGCCTCGCTCGCGGATCTAGCGGCGCGGGCCGGCTATCCGGCGCAGCTGTCGTACCTGTGGCCGGCGATCGTCGACGGAACGATCCTGCTGTCGACGATGGCGATTGTGGTCCTCGGGCCGCATGGGCAGCTGCAACGGGCCAACCGACGGTTCTTCTGGCTCGTGCTGAGCACCGCGGCGGTGGTCAGTGTCGGTGGCAACGTCGTGCATGCCCTGCTCCCGCACGACGCGCCGCTGCCGTATTGGCTGGCGATCCCGATTGCGGCGGTGGCTCCGTTGTCGTTGCTCGCCGATGTGCACGGGGCCACGATCCTCAGCAGATTGCACAGTCCGAAAGCGATGTCTACCAACATGGTTCGGTGGGGTGCGCCGGAGGAACGCAGCCCACGCTGGGATGCGATAGCCGCGCTTGTGCAGGACCGAAACCCGAATCAGCGGGCCGTTGCTGAACTGAGCGTCAGTGAGATCGGAGACGTTCTGCGCCGCCTCGACGGCGGGGAGTCGCAGCGCTCGATCGGCCGGGACACCGGCCTGCACCACCGAACAATCCGCCTGATCGTCGAGACGGGCGCCGAAGTGCGTGAACGTATCGAATCGGCCGAAGACACCCGAGACATGTAGTGGATGGTGCTGGGATGAACTCGTTTCTGCGGTGGACACCGGAGGTTGCGCAACTGCTTGGCCCTGAGGCGTTGAAGACATTGAGCCGCACCGCCAACGGCTATGTGTGCGCCCGCTGCGATCAACCGGGGAGGGCCCGGCAAGAGCGGACCAGCATCGTGGTGAGCGTCGGCGATCAATCCGCGCCGCCTGTGGTCAATCTCGCCCACGGGTGCTGCGCGCAGCCTCAGGTGATCAGGATTGAGGGCGCCTCCATCGACATCAATGCGATGGGCGACGAGGAATTGCTGAGCGTGACGATGTTGTGGCCGGACGGCGATACAGGCGTGGCGGGGCTGATTGTCGATCGCCACGACGCCATATCGGTGATTCACCAGCCCTCCGGGGAGCGCGATGACCCGTGGCTGCAGCTCCTGCTGTCTCTGCAGTGGGATCTGGTACTTGATGTCAGCCAGAGATTTCCAGTGATCGACAGTTGTGTGGTGGAGCTCGACGACGGCGGCCGGCTGGTAGTGACAGAACCGGCGCGCTCGATACTGCTTGACCCGCTGCCGAGCCCGTCGGTGCAGTGGGTCCACGCCGCACGTGCTCGGGGCATTGTGCGTGTTTTCGCTGGTGACGTCGGACTGTCAGAAGGTGGTGCGGTCCACGATGCATTGAGCGCCGCGATCGGCGCGGGCCGGGTAGTAGGTGCCTACGTTCCGGTGGCCCAAAGCGCAACCCGTTGCGGCGGTGGGCGTTGAAGCAGGAAGCACCCCGAGGGCGGCATAGCCGCACGGGGATCCCCGCAACTCATGGTGGGGAGCACGTCACGGAATGGAGCTTCTAGTGTCCAGGCAGTACACGGTCATTGAAGTGAGCAAGCTGCCATATCCGGCCGGGCTCGGCAAACTTGAGTACAGACGCCTCGAACACCGAATGCGGAAGTTGCTGGGCGCCGAGTTCGGCGATCCGGCAGCCAACGAGCGAATGTTCTGGACACCGCAGTATCAACACGTGATTGCCACCTACCTCGAACCTGAGTTCGCCGGCGTCGACATTGTGAGCGTGGCCAGAGCAGCTGCCGAAGCCGCGCAGGCCAGCGACGTGTACGGCCAGGTCATTTCCCATGAAAAAGCCTACGAACGGTACAGCGCGAATCTTCCGCCGAGGGGGCAATACAACACACAGCAAGCCGCGAATTGGACGTTGAGCCCGCCACGACTGGAATACGACGGGCCCAACCTAATCATTGGTGACGGCCGCCACCGACTAAGCCTGCTGCGCTCGATAGTTGAACCTCAACAGCCTGATTTCCCCGTCCTCGTTCAACTATTTCACGACTGAGGGAAGCCCAGTGATAGAGGGGCGGTGCCCGCCGGGCGCCTGTGCCGGCGGGCACCACCGGGGAGCCGTCAGACCGCCGGGGGAGGGTGGGAAGGGGCATCGGCGGCCCGACGGTGATCGGAGATCTCGTGATATCCGATCGTGTTGGTCCAGGTGGCGCCCTCGTGCAGGCGGACCGAGACAGTCTTGGGGTTGGCTCGCACCACGGTGTACCACTGGCGGCGGTACTTGATCTGGTCGCCCTTGGCGATCGTGTCGCGGCTGTAGCTGTTGGCGATGCCGGCGTCCCGCTGTTCGGCATAGACCGATTCCCAGTAGGCGATCTGGTCACCGCGCTGCGCCATTCGCTCGAGCAGGCGCTGCCGGTATTCGCCGGTAGCTGGCGCGAATTCATCGGCATAGGTGTGGTTTGCGGTGCGAGCAACGACCCGGCGATGCCCGTCGAGGGCGCGCTGGTCCTTGCGCTGCTCGGCGCTCAACCGGTCGATACGGTTCTTGACCGTGATCGGGCTGTAGCGGTGTTCGGTCGTTTTCGAGGCTGCCCGCGCTTTGGCCGCCGCGGCTTTGGCTGCGTCCTCGGCGCCGATGGCGCGGCCCAGCTTCTCGTGGGCACGTTCGATGGCTTTGCGGTGTCGAGCCTCGCTGTGATGACCGATCTTGATCGGCTCCCCTCCCGGGGGCAGGGCCGCGGCGGCGCGGCGTTCAGCGGCCCAGGCGGTCTCAGCGTCGGCCGCTTTGCGGGCTGCCTTGTCCTCCAGCGCCTCTGCACGGTCGAGGCCGCGCAGCGCACGGTGGGCTTCAGCTTCGGCGACGGGTCGGTGTGTCGGGTCGACGCCTTCGGTGCTGACGTCGAAGCCGGCGGTGCTCAGAGCCTGCGAGGCGCGGGTGATCTTGAACATGTCGGGTTGCTCGTCTCGGCTTCGTGGGACTCCCCACAGCCCTAGCGTTCGGAACCAGCGAAATCCGCACTGCTTGAGAATGACGTTGGTGCCATCGCCTCGACTGGTCCCGTAGACCAGGGTGCCGTCTGCAGCGCTGTGCCGGATCTCGATGGTCATCTGTGGTTGCCCTTCTCCGTTTCGGCGCTGCCGGACAGTGGATATCCCAGCCACTTCGGTTGGTTTCCTCGGTGGTGGCGCGCATTTCGTGATGCTTCGACCGTAGCAATTAACACTTGATGACGTCAAGTGTTAATTGCGCCTAGGGCTGGGTTAGCAGCAAAACGTTAACGGTTGACAACGTCAAGGGTTAAATGGGAGTATTGATGCATGGGTAGAGGGATTGGACTGGGAAGGGTTGATGACATGACGCACGCGCACGCCGCCCCGTATACCAAGGAGCGGGCCAAGGCGCACGATGCCGAACTGGCCGCGGCCACCGTGGCTTGCCGGAAGGCGCAGGGGCGCCGTGAATCGGCGATGAGTTCCGGGCATCGGCTGGTCGGCGACCGCAAGGATCATTGGGTCCGCAATTCCCGCTGGGGCCTGGATGAGTCCGAGGTGCGCCAACGTCTTGGACTGCTGGCCGAGGCCGGGGGCGGCGACAGCGCCGCGGCCAAGCGGGTGCTGGCCGCGGTGAGTGCGGCGGATCGGGAGATCGCCACGATCACCGAGGAGGTTGACCGGCTCGATCGCATCTGGCAGGACCGCGGCCGTTGGTCCCGATTCTTCATGGTCGCCGGCGGCCACATCCACCGCTCTACGGGCTGCCACACGCTGCGGCCGACCACCTTCGTGGGCTGGCTGCCCGAGCTGAGTGGTGAGAGCGAGGGCGAAGCTGTTGCCGCCCACGGTGCGGTCCTGTGCACGCACTGCTTCCCATCGGCGCCTACCGAGTGGACAACCAAGGCGCCGCGGCCCGCCGACCCCGACGCGTGTGCGGGCTCGGGGCGGTATGTCCCCGACGCCCAGCACCGCTACCGCAGCGCCCGGGGGAACTGCCCGGAGTGTGGCCAATCCGTCAGCGTCACCACGCTGGGCAAGGCGCGCAAGCACAAGAAGGCCGCGGACTCCGGGCCGGCCGCATAGCCGCGGCTGGGGCCTGACTGAAAGACGATCCACCCAATAACCCTTGACAATGGCAAGGGTTATTGGGTAGTTTTAGGGCATGGGGATGGCGCAGAAGACAAGCAAGAACAAGAGCATTGCCGACCCGAAGGGGGAGCCCGTGAAGATCCGCCACCTGTCCGTTGTCCCGGACCCGACACCCGTTGCGGCCATCCACATTGACCGCAACGCCGCGATCGCAGCAATCCGCTCGGCGCTACGCCGACGCAGCGGAAAGGCCTGGAGCGTGCGCGGTGGGACGGGCACCGCCTGGGGCTGGATCACCGTTAGCGCCCCGCCCCGGCGGCTGGTCGACCACGTCATGACCGCCGCCGACGCCGCGGAGTTGGCCGACCTGCTGGGCTTGGATCGCGCCCATGGCCAGGGCGTGTCCATCGCGGACAGTGCCGCCCACCGCCGCGAGTACATCGCCCGCGCCGAAGGCCGCGAGCCCGAGGTGATCGGTACCCCGTACTGGGACTGAACATTTCACGCCACGGCGGGCGACTTGCCCGCCTCGATCTGGAGGAGGCCTCGATGTCCACCGACTACCCCGCCGCCCGTGCCGCCGCCGGGATACCTGCAGCTGGCCGGCTCCTGCACTGGTTTGACAGCGGCTGGTGCGCTGCCGCCCATCGCGAGGTGGCGTTGCGTCCGGGCAGCGATCATGCCCGGGTGCGTTACGCGCTGCGCCAGTTCGGCCCCGAGCGCGACAGTCGCAGCTGTCGCGCAGTGTTCGCCAAGGGGGTGCGCGCCAAGCTGGCCCACTATCGCGCTCTGGGCCTACTCGATCCCGATGCGGACATGCCGCGGTGAGCGGGCCCGACAACGGGGAGGACCCGGCCGGCAGGCCGCGGCCGGGGGCGCCCAAGCGGGGTCAGGAGTTCACCCACAGGCGCTATCTCGACGAGCGACGCCGGCCGGCCCGGATGAGGGTCACCGCGGTCGCGCGGGGGCGTGTCTACTTCACCTACGCCGATAGCCCGACGAACAAAGGGGATTGGCACGTGGGACTCGATGCGTGGATCGACGCCTACGGGTGAGCAAGCAAAACCACCCATTAACCATTGACATCATCAAGGGTTAATGGGTACAGTGAGGGCATAACCAGATCGGAACAGGGGAGGCGGGTCGGACATGGCGGAGGCAGTAACGATGCAACGTCGAGAAGGTGGCCGCAAGGTCATCACCGCAGAGGCGGTGCGCAGCTCTGACCCGTGCGTCTATGTCGACCCCTACCCCGGTGCTCACGGTGGCGACCTGATCAAAGAGCCTTGTGGAAAATGCGGTGGCGACGGAATGTTTCACGCGCCGTCGGGTTGGTTCATCCAAAACCCGTACGGCAAGCGCGGCGAGGCCATAAAGGGATGCTTCGACTGCCGGGGCGTCGGGCACCGCATCATCAAAGTGTCCTCGGTACGTGCCCGCGTGCGCCGCCACGTCAAGGCAGCGATCCAGGGCAAAGCGGAGGCCGCCGAGTACGCCGCCCGCGCTGACGAGCGTGCCGCCGAGGAATTCGCCCAGGCATGGGATGAGGCCCACGCCGAACAGCAGCGCCGCGCGGCGCTGAACAACGAGCCGGTCGGTGAGATCGGTGAACGTATCAAAGAGTTGGCCGGAGTCGTCGAGGTGGCAATCACCAAGGAGGTCCCCGGATACCGCTACGGCACCGACATCAAACGCCTAGTTGTCATCAAGTTGAACACCGGCCAGGTCGTCAAGACCTTCGGTTCAGCCCGCAACCTGTTCGAGGTCCAGCGTGGGGATCAGGTCACCATCACCGGCGCAACCATCAAGGAAATCGAGCCCTACCAAGGCCAGGTGCAGACAGTCGTGACCCGCCTCGCGATGCGCGTCGACGACGCCACGCTGCGGCCCGACGACATCGCCGAGGGCGATGAGATCGAAAGCGAGGGCAGCTGGTATCCGGTGCTGCGCGCGGACCGCCAGGGTGTGACCGTCCGCGTCGAACTGGGTGAGCGCCAATGGAACTCCACCATCCGCTACCACAACATCAGCGGCCACCGCCGCGTCGACAACCACTGAGCCAGTGCGGGGCGACTCCTGAACGGCGTCGTGCATGGGGTCGCTACGCGGGCCGGACCGGACGCCGTTGTGCTGCAGACCTTCCGAATCGGGGATTGAAGGACTCATCGGCACGACAGCGATCCGTGGCCGCGAGATCGCCGTCAGCGTTACAGGGTGATCGTGATCGGCAATGGTCGGGACTTGATGGTCTGCCAAAGCTGGCGATCGACCTCCACTCTGCCGGCGGGGTCGTCGACATCGGCCCCAGCGTCGCGGGCGAGACGAGCCAGACTCTGGGCGAGATCCTGTGGACCGGCGCCTTCATATCCGGCGTTGTACCCGCATCCAGCCCGATGGGGTAGAGGCCAGACTGCGCCGTCGGCCGTCTCGAAGAACCCGGCCTCGGAAGTGATCACTGCTGACTGGAGTTGGCCGGCTGCCGGCACGGTGCTGCCGACGGTGGTGTAGATCGTCCCGTCTTGTGTCTTGACCGCCCAAATATGGGGATCTTGTTTGTGGGTGTACCACTGTTCGACGGCAGTAGTTGGCGTGGTCGCCGGGGCGGGCCGCCAACGCCGCAGTTGGTGAAAGCCCAGTTCGGTGCGGTGCCCGGGGGAGACAGGAATGAGGTCGTGGCACCATTTGGCGATCATGGCGTGCGCGGCGGCCAGTTCAGGACTGATCGTCATGACAGCGTTGATCATTGGGTCGCTGTGGCCGGCGGCCAGGGCACGATCAGCCTGAGTGGCATCGTCGACGCGGTGGTGCAACAACAAAGCGATCTCGTTGGCGCGGCGGGGCATATTAGGAAGGTCAGGGTCTCCATCGGCGATCGCGGCATGGCGAAGGCCAGGATATTCAGGATAGCCAGCGGCCTCATTGATGGAACTCTTGGCGAGCTCGCTGGCGATGGTGTCGGCCAGGCCCATGATGATGCGCAGCAAGACCGGTGAGGTTGCCGGGGTGATGAGATCGAGCATGGGCTGCGGAGAGTAGGTCTTTACTGCCGGCAGCACCCGCTGGACGGGATCACCTGGCTGCCATGACGACAACGCACCAAGGTCGCGGAGGAATGACGGCCACCATGGCAGATCGACCTGCAGCAACCTGGCGATGTCATACCAGCCGTACTCCACGGCCTGCTCGTGCGGCTCAGTTTGGTTGATAGTGCTGTCGTCGACCACATACATAGCCGGCTGGAAAATGATGCCGTCGTCGGGGTGCCGGATGGGGCTGGCGTCGCCGCAGGGGACGGCGACGGCTTCGATGCTGGGTGCCAGCTGCTCATAGAGCTCAATCGCCGCCGCCATGGCCGAGGTGTCACGGTAGCTGGTGTTGACCGGATAGGCGATGGCGATCGGTCCGCCGCCGTCGCTAGGACGCCACGTGTGCAGGACATACTGATCGCCCGACTGCCCCGGCTCCGCCCACCGTGACGGACGCAAGGCCACCGTGCGGGCGTGCAAGAACTGGCCGGGATTGAGGTCAGTGGTGGGTATGAACAAACGTGGAATACGGCTGCGCAGCTTCGGGCGATGCTGCAGGACATAGCTATAGACCGCCGCCGGCGTCCACAGGTTGCGGCCGTTGGCGCCCCGGGCTGAGGGCGCCGGAAAATAGCTGTCGGCAGCGAGGAGGATCTGACGCACCGTGGCCGGCTTGATACTCAGCAGCGCGGCGATGTGTTCAGCGTCAAAGGTTGGCTCATCCCACCGTCGCAGGTACGGCCACAACGGTCCACGAGAATCAACGTCTGCCATACAGGCAGAATAGACGCCTAGGTGTTATGGTGCAACCGACAGCTACACGTTCTAGCGCGGGAGGGTTTTGGGCAGATGGGCGCCGGAGGGGCCTTCGGGCCGGACAGTCCGACGTCGCCGGGGAGCACTTACTACTCCTCGGCGAGCACATGGATGCTGCGAAGGGTCCTGGACAAGGCACGCACCGGGCGGCTGAGCCCCCAGTGGCGCGAAGAGGAGACCGCTACACTGAATCCGCCACCGGGACAAGCGCTCTCGGATGCTCACAGGATCCTGATTCAGGAGATCGCTGAGCTGGAGCCCGCACCCTGGGAACCCGGACGGGCGGCTACCTGGCGCGAAGCCCTCAACGCTTGGTTCGTCGCGTCGTTGCTGATCGAGGCGACCCAGTTCGCCAATTCTATGAACTTAACGGTTCGGCAGGTGGCCAGCTTCACTCGCATGCTGCCGACACAGGTGCGAACCCTGCAGCCCGCCGACATCAGAATCCCGGCTCCCGCCGGCGACACCAACGCGTGGAGCTTCATCGCCGGGGAGCATCAGCACAGCCTCGATAATGCTGTGCGCGACACCGGATCCGGTTACATCTGCGCTCGGGACTGGTTGAGCGCCAGCTACCTCGCCGGACTGGCCGCCGGCGGAACCCCTGGCCCGGATTGGCGCGACTGGCTCACGGCGCGCTCCGAGCAGTGGGTTGACTGCCCCGATGCGGTGCAGCGAGTCAAGGCCGAACTGATGTCGCCAGCGGGCACCCACACTTTGGAGAACCTGCCGCAATACTGGCTACCCAAGTAAGGCCGGTAGCGGCCCCGGTCGTCGATACCGCATGAAATCTACTGCCGCCATGCGCGATCCGATTGTCAGACCCCGGCGCTAGGATAAGAACCATAAAAGGGACAGGCCGGAAGGGGTGATCGCCATGGCGCAGGTGTCCAAGAAGGCCGGGCTGACAGCCTGGACCGGTGCCTACCGGCTCCCTACGGACAAGCGCGACCACCAGCGCGCCGTGCGCGCCCAGCGTCGCCGTGACCGCCGCCAAACCGCCGAGTCGGGCCGCGATCCCGGCCAGCATGGCGGGGATCGCTGAAGACCGGCGCGCCTAGCTCACGGCGCGCTGCGGTGTAGCGGGCTTGCGGGTGCCTTCGTGATAGGACCTGCAGTCTGGGCAGCGGCAGTTCTTGCGCCACGCACTGTCGGTCCCGTGCTTGAGACGCGGATCGCGGCCTGCGGTCAGCGCGGCATCCAACTTCGCGGCGAACTTGGGATCGCGTCGCCGCCACCGGCTCAGGGCCTGGGACGTGATGCCCACCGCTTCGAGGGACTGCCGATATGAGGTGCCGGCTGCCAGGGCGGCGATGAGCGCGGGGCCCACCTGCTCGGACACATCAGATCCGCGCGCTCGCCGGGATTCGTCGCGATGGGCCTGTTTGCATGATGGACATGAACACCCGGTACGCCAACGTGAGGTACTGCCGTGGGGAGATGAACAGCCGCGGGGCCGGCGTGCTTGTTCGGCCGCGGCGAGCACCTGGGCCGCAGTCCAAGGCGGTCCTGCGAGTAGTCCGCGTTGCACCCAGCCGCCCACTGTGGTCGCGCCGACGCCGACGAGGCGGGCGGCGGCGCGCTGAGAGGTGATCTGCGGAGCCGGCGGTGTGTGCACGGCAGTGCAGTCTAGCGAGAGATGAACCGCCCAGCAGAGAGCCGGCCACCAACCCTCCACCCCACCCGTCAGGGGACGGTGGAGGGTTGGTGGATGCTGGCCGGTGTCCCCCTGTGGGGGTGCGGTCTGAGGGGGCGTATTCCGTTGGGCGGGAACCGTTTCTGTCGGTGCGGGTTGTTAGAATAGGGGTGTCCCGGTAAGGGAGGGGACACCACGATTTACGCGGTTCAGTCGTTCGCCGATCGGGTGGGCGGGGGTATCGCACCGAGGCCTGTAGGAGGGCGACATGAGCACTGCCACCATTGACAATCGGACCGTTGGCGCTGAGCTGGAGGTGGTCGGTGGCGACGGGGCCGGCGCCTCGGTTGTTGACCCGCCGGTGACGAGCACGATGTTGGCCAAGGATCTGCACGCCGCGATCGCGGATGCGTTGAACTTTGCTGCGCCGGTGTCGGCGCGGATTCCGGCGATTGCGGTCGTGCACGTTGAAGCCACAGCAGAGCGTCTGGTCGCTGTGGCCACTGATCGGTTCGTGCTGGGCGCTACCCGGGTGGACTACACCGGAGTGCCGTTCACGTTGACGATCGGCAGCGAGGAGGCCAAGACCTTGGCGCGGATGGCTAAGACGCCTAAGCGCGACGAGCGGTTTCGTGCCGTCGATGTCACGGTCGGTGAGCGCCAGGTGTCGTTCGCATTCAGTACAGGTGAGGCGATGACGGTGCGCGACACGGATACTGATTTCCCGAAGTGGCGGCATCTGCTGCCGTCCTCGGATGAGCGCATGGGCGCGATTATCGGTATGGGTTATCGACCGTCGAATCTGGCGAAGTTCGCCAAGGTGGCCAATGTCGGAGGTGAGCGGATGGCGGTGTTCCCGACTGTCACCGAACGCGGGCCCGGCTGCACGGTGGTCACCATCGGCGAGAACTTTGTCGGGCTGGTCATGCCAGTGCGGGCATCCGGCGACGTCGAGCGGTATTCGATGCCGCAGTGGGCCAGCGGGACGGACCGCTAGTCCCGTCGTCGGTCAACCCGGCTGGTCGGCCGGTCAGCCGGGTTGACCGTGTGGGCGGCGGCGCGCTGCGTGCGCCTTCTGCCGGGGCAGATCCCACCGACGACCGAGCCCCGCTGAGGTCCCGGCTGACGTTCCTCAATTCACGACCCCGCACTGACGAGAGGCCCGATGCAATGAGCACACACGCGACAGACCGCGCCATGAGCGCAATTACCACCGACGACGGCCGGCAGTCCGCCTGCGGGGCAGCCAGGGGCGCGCGCGGTGGCCCTGGAGGGTTCGTGGTCACTGCCGCGGGCCGCCCCGAGCGGTACCGGATCGACGAGGCCGCATTCGAGAAATGGTGTGCTGGACACGGTGAGGATCTGGACTGCGAGATTCCCGATCTGTTGGTCGAATATGCCGGCGCGGCGCTGTCCAGGCTGGCCTATTCCGCATTGGAGGCCGAGGTGATCGTCGGCAGCCCGGATCTGCGGCTGGACGTCAACGGCGACGACGACAGTGATGGCCCCGGCTTCTATGTGCTGTTGCATAACGCCGATCTTCGGACGCAACGGATCTGGCTGACCAGCAACTGGAATGAGGTGGGGCGCACTCCGGAGGGGATCGCGGCCGCCGAGGCTGCCCGGTACTACCTCGACGAGATCTGCGCGATCGCCAACGGCATCATCGCCACGATGGCGGGCGCCGAGGCGGGGCAGGGGTTTGGCACCTGGACCTTCATGGCGCATTGGAGCGAGGCCGACGAGCTGGAGCTGGAGCACTATGTGCCCGGCGAGGTTGGCGACCAACGCATCGACACCGGCTACTGGGCCGGCGGATTGTTCGCCGAATCCGGTAGTGCCGAGACCCCGGAAGCGGCGTGGGCTCAGATCAAGGCACGGTATGAAACCACTTCCAGTGGAGCAGGCTA
>Ga0265293_10000909_pt1 | contig 68203 bp, 43 predicted proteins | sample Munlanlewell138R_FD_192505 | JGI IMG/M metagenome (GOLD analysis project Ga0265293, IMG submission 192505) | Leachate microbial communities from a municipal landfill in Southern Ontario, Canada - Leachate well 138R | ecosystem: Engineered > Solid waste > Landfill > Unclassified | place: Canada... | reverse complement strand
AATGTTGCCAAAATAGCGGCAAAGCTTGGCGGCGGCGGGCATATAAAGGCAAGCGGCTGCACAATTGAAGGGGATATTGAAAGTGCAAAAAAAATTGTCTTGGATGAAATAAAAAAAGCGCTATGAATGGTTTTTTAAACATATACAAAGAAAAGGGCATGACATCCCACGATGTTGTTCAAAAGATAAGAAGGATAAGCGGCATTAAAAGGGTGGGTCATACCGGCACATTAGACCCGGACGCTCAAGGGGTTTTGCCGATTTGTATTGGGAAAGCGACAAAAGCATCCGACATGCTTATTGGCTCAAATAAATGCTACATCACATGGTTTAGGCTTGGTATTACAACGGATACCCAAGACATAAGCGGAACTGTGCTTGGCAAGTCAAAAGTTTTGGTGACGGACAGCCAATTGCAACAGGCGGTAGACGCTTTTCGGGGCGAGATTTTTCAAACCCCGCCAATGTATTCCGCAATCAAGATAAAAGGGGAAAAGCTTTATGCGCTGGCACGGCGCGGCATTGAAATTGAGCGAGAGCAACGAAAAATAACGATACACAAAATAAAAGTTCTGGCGCGAAACGGAAATGATGTTCAGCTTGATGTTGAATGCTCAAAAGGAACATATATACGCACATTGTGCCACGATATAGGCAAACTGCTCGGTTGCGGCGCTTGTATGACCGAGCTCACACGCACACAAACAGCGTGTTTTGCAGTTGAAAAATCAGTTACAATTTCAAAAGTGGAAAGCGATGGAATTGAAAAGCATCTGATGCCGCTTGACGACTTGTTTGATTATGATAAAGTTTTTTTGACAAGAGCGTTGACCGAAAAGACGCTGAACGGGCAGGATGTGCCGTTTGAAGCGATAGAAGGAAAAGACTATCGGGTGTATGGAAGTGACGGTAGGTTTTTATGTATATCAAAAGGATTGCAAGGGCGCCTAAAGCCGACGAAAAGATTTTTTTAAATGCAGCAACTGCTGTTGCGCTTGGCAATTTTGACGGGTTGCACAAGGGGCATTTGGCTTTGATAAAATCAATTATCGACTATGCCAAAATGAATGATGTTAAATCATGCGTATTTTCATTTACTTCAAATGTGAACGGCTCGCCGTATATAACTTCAAAAAAGCAACGAGAAGAACTTTTGCGCAGCCTAAATGTGGATTGTTTTATTATGCACGATTTTACCCATTGCTTTAAAAGCCTTGAACCTCATGTTTTTTTTGAAAAATATATAATAGATTTTTTGGCTGCCGATTATGTTGTTGCAGGGTATAATTATCGGTTCGGGCGCAATGCCGAAGGGGATGCGGATTTGCTGAAAAAACTTTGCATACAGCATAATATTTATGTTGATATTATACCCCCGGTGTTATATCGCGGCAAGCCGGTAAGCAGCACGCGAATACGCGGCGACATTGAGGCAGGCAGGCTGGATGTTGCAAAAGCCATGTTGGGCAGAGAGTTTTCCGTGCTGGGCAAAGTTATTGACGGAGATAAAATAGGCAATAAATTGGGCTTTCCCACCGCAAACCTTAATGTTGATGAAAACCATGTAATGCCGCCAAAAGGCGTTTATGCAACAACAACATATATTGACGGCAAAAGCTTTTCGTCCGTTACGAACTTCGGCGGAAAGCCCACCATTAAAAAAAGCAATGACCTTATAGAAACGCATATCCTTGAGTTTGACGGCGACCTTTACGGCAAAGACATTGAGGTATCGTTTTTAAAAAAAATTCGCAATATAACGGCATATACCTCCAAATTAGAGTTATGCAAACAGCTTGAAAATGATAAAATAACTCGCAAACAAATCGGGCGGGAAAAATAAATTACGCGTGCAGCAAAAAATTTATAAAAGGTAATATCAGCCCTTAAAGTATGGGTAAGTTTGTTTTGCACGCAGTAGGAGCGGGATTTAATATGATTGTAATATTAAAAGACGGCGCAACAAAAAAACAAATTGAAATGGTTGAAAAAAAGCTCATTGAGTTGGGTTTTAAAACACATCCCATATATGGCGAAATAAAGACGGTTATAGGCGCTGTCGGGGATAAGAGGGATATAAACAAAAATTTGATTTTGCTTATGGAGGGCGTTGAAGAAATTGTCCCCATAATGCGCCCATACAAGCTTGCAAGCAAGGAATTGTATAAACAACCGACGGTAATTGATGTGGGAGACGGCGTTAAAATCGGCGGCGAAAAACTTGCAATAATGGCGGGACCTTGCGCAATAGAAGGGGAACGCGAATTTATAGAAGTTGCAAAAAAAGTTAAAAATGCCGGCGCCAACATTTTAAGAGGGGGCGCGTATAAGCCGCGTTCGTCACCCTACTCGTTCCAAGGGTTGGAGATAGAAGGACTTAAAATTTTGGCGCAAGCACGCCGAGAAACGGGGCTGTTGCTTGTAACGGAGGTTGTAGATACGCGCGATGTCGAAACGGTTGACAAATATGCCGATATAATTCAAATCGGTGCGCGAAATATGCAAAACTTCCGCCTGTTGAAGGAAGTGGGCAGCAGCAGCAAGCCCGCTTTGTTAAAGCGAGGTTTGGCGGCAACAATAACGGAATGGCTTATGGCGGCTGAATATATTATGAGCGAAGGCAACGAAAAGGTGATACTTTGCGAACGGGGCATACGCACTTATGAAACGGCAACGCGAAATACAATGGATATTAGCGCAATACCGGTAATAAAAGAAATATCCCATCTGCCGGTAATTGCTGACCCCAGCCATGCAACAGGGCATTCCAAGTATGTGCCGTCTATGGCAAAGGCGGCAATTGCCGCAGGCGCCGACGGGCTTATTGTTGAGGTGCATCAAGACCCGCCAAACGCTATGAGCGATGGGGAGCAGTCGTTATACCCCGATGAATTTGTCAATTTAATGGACGAAATATCAAAAGTTGCGCAGGCGGTGGGCAGAAGAATATGAAAATAGGTTATTTAGGGCCGGAAGGCACATTTTCACAGCTTGCGGCGCTGCAATTTTCAAAAAAGCTAAAAAATTATAAAATGGAGCAGTTTCCGTCAATCGCCGAGCTTACAATAGCGGCGCACCAAGGGAAGATTGACTTTGCCGTTGTGCCTATTGAAAATTCATTAGAAGGCGGGGTTAATACAACGCTTGATTACCTTGCTTTTGATTGCAACCTTTCAATTTGCGGTGAAATTCTTTTGAAAATCAATCAAAGTATTTTATCAAATTCCGAAAAAATAACAAAATTATATTCGCATCCGCAATCAATAGGGCAATGCGGCAGATATATAGCGCAAAATTATGCAAATGCAGAGGTTGTTTTTACCCAGAGCACCGCGCAAGCGGCAATGCTTGCGGCAAAGGAAGAAGGCGCGGCGGCAATAGGCAGCGAGTCGCTTGCGGGTTTATATAATCTTAAGGTGGTAGCAAGCGAAATTGAAGATGTGCGCACAAATACAACAAGGTTTGTTATTGTGTCAAAGGATTGCCCGCCGATAGAGGGCGCAGACAAAACATCAATTGTGTTTGGCGTATCCGATACCCCGGGGGCGCTTTATAAAATGCTTTCCATTTTTGATATTTTTGAAATTAATATGGTGAAAATCGAATCGCGCCCTGCAAAAACAACATTGGGGACATATGTTTTTTTTGTGGATATAGACGGCTCGGCAACAGATGAAAAAATAAAAAAAGCGCTTGAAATTATACAGTATAAATCAACCTTTTTTAAAAACTTGGGAAGTTATAAACAATGCAACAATGTGTTGGACAAAAATGCATTGCACTTTAAACGCGGCAGGGTTTAAGATTACAGCGGTATATGTCTTTTAAAAAAAGGGAAAACTTAAAATAAAGCCAATAAATTGACAATAAAAAAATTCATGGTATAATATCTGCAAAGCAGATATTATACTTGCTCCGCAGGAACTTATGCGCCGCCGATATTTTCCTCATTATGTTCGGAAACGGCGATGCGCAATTATACCAAAATCCTTCGGATTTATGGTATAATAAACTATGTTAATGCTAATTTGCGTTATACCAAATCAGTTATAACAAATGCAATAATTAAATTAGTGGAAAGTAGGAGGAATGATTATGACAAAAAAATATGTGTACCTTTTCAGCGAGGGTGATTCTTCAATGAAGAATTTGCTGGGCGGTAAAGGCGCAAACCTTGCTGAAATGACGCGGCTTGGGTTTCCGGTGCCGCAAGGTTTTACCGTAACGACGGAGGCATGCACAAAGTATTACAACGAAGGAGGAAAGTTAACCCCAAACATAGCAAACGAAATACATGATGCATTAGGACAAATTGAGGGGGTAGTAGGCAAAAAATTCGGTGATAAAAACAATCCGTTATTAGTATCTGTTCGTTCCGGCTCACGGGCTTCCATGCCAGGAATGATGGATACTATTTTAAATTTAGGGATAAATGACGATGTTGTTGAGGGTTTGGTTTCCTTAACGGGCAACCCGCGCTTTGCATATGACAGCTACCGCAGATTTATCCAAATGTTTTCTGATGTGGTTATGGAGCTGCCCAAAAGTAATTTTGAGCGTATAATAGACGATATAAAAGACGAAAAAGGCATAAAATCGGATAGCGAGCTTGCCGCAGAAGACTTTAAAGATATGGTTTCACGCTTTAAGCAATTTTATAAAGAAAAAATGGGAGAGGAGTTCCCGCAGCAACCTGAAAAGCAGTTGTTGGAGTCTGTCAATGCCGTCTTTCGTTCATGGGAAAACCCGCGGGCAATCGTGTATCGCAGAATGAACGACATACCGCACGATTGGGGCACAGCGGTGAATGTTCAGGTTATGGTGTTCGGAAACAGCGGCAACGAAAGCGGAACAGGCGTTGCATTTACCCGCAACCCTTCAACGGGTGAAAAAGAGCTTTACGGCGAATTTCTTATGAACGCGCAAGGTGAAGATGTGGTTGCAGGAATTCGAACGCCCCAAAAAATATCACAATTAAAGCAAGTAATGCCGGAGGCTTACGAGGAATTTACCAAAGCCGCGGAAAAACTTGAAAACCATTACCGTGATATGCAGGATATGGAGTTTACAATAGAAAACAAAAAATTATATATGCTACAAACAAGGAGCGGTAAAAGAACCGCCCAAGCGGCAATTAAAATTGCGGTTGATTTAGTTGCGGAAGGGTTAATAGATAAAAAACAAGCGGTGATGAATGTTGACCCTAAACAGCTTGACGCATTGTTGCATCCAACCTTTGACACAGCAGCTCTAAAAGCTGCCGAGGTGTTGGCAACAGGGCTTGCGGCTTCTCCGGGAGCGGCTTCAGGCAAGGTGTATTTCACCGCTGAAAGCGCTGTTTCGGCAGCCGAAAAGGGTGAAAGCGTGATTTTGGTTCGACTTGAAACATCGCCGGAGGATATTGAAGGTATGCATGCGGCGGCGGGAATTTTAACTGCACGAGGCGGAATGACATCCCATGCGGCAGTTGTCGCAAGAGGCATGGGGCGTTGCTGTGTGGCAGGCTGCGGCAGCCTTCAGATAAACGAAGAAGAAAAATATTTTACAGTTAAGGGCGAAAAATTTAACGAGGGTGACTTTATTTCGTTAGACGGCAGCACAGGAAACCTTTACAAAGGCAAAATTGAAACAATGCAAGCGCAGCTTACCGGTGATTTTGCCACATTTATGTCGTGGGCTGACGGTTTCAGAAAATTAAAAATCAGAGCAAATGCCGATGTTCCAAACGATGCAAAGGCGGCTTTAAATTTTGGTGCGGAAGGTATTGGGCTTTGCAGAACAGAGCACATGTTTTTTGAGGAAGACAGAATTCCGATTGTGCGCGAAATGATAATTTCCAAAACAACCGCCCAACGGGAAAAAGCGCTTGCTAAATTGCTCCCCATTCAAAGAGCCGACTTTGAAGGGCTTTTTACCGCAATGAACGGGCTCCCCGTCACCATTCGCCTTTTGGACCCGCCATTGCATGAGTTTTTGCCCAAATCGGATGCCGACATTAAAGACCTTTCAATAGAAATGGGCATTCCCTTCGAAGAACTGAAAGCAACGATAAACGACCTGCACGAATTTAACCCCATGCTTGGTCATAGGGGCTGTCGTTTGGCGGTAACATACCCCGAAATTGCGGCAATGCAAGCGCAGGCGATAATCGAAGCGGCAGTTAACTTGGCTAAAAACAAAATTAAGGTTACGCCTGAAATAATGATACCGCTGGTTGGCGAGCTAAAAGAGCTGAAATATGTTAAGGATGTTGTGACAAAAGCCGCCGATGATGTTATAAAGGCATCCGGCATTGAAATTGAATATCTTGTCGGCACAATGATAGAGGTGCCGCGGGCAGCGATTACAGCCGATGAAATTGCAAAAGAGGCCGATTTCTTCTCGTTTGGAACAAACGACCTTACCCAAATGACATACGGCTTTTCACGCGACGATGCTACAAAATTCCTTGACCATTATTATGAGAAAAAAATCTTTGATTTTGACCCGTTTGCACGCATTGATGTTGAAGGTGTGGGCAAACTGGTTGAAACTGCCGTACAACTCGGTAAGAAAACAAAGCCCAACATTAAGCTTGGCATATGCGGAGAGCATGGGGGCGACCCATCCTCAATCAAGTTTTGCCACGATTTGGGCTTACACTATGTTTCTTGCTCACCGTACAGAGTGCCGATTGCACGCCTTGCAGCCGCACAAGCGGTAATTACAGAAAAAAATTAACAGAGCAAATATAACTAAAAAGCTGTCTCCGATATGCTGTCGGGGGCAGCTTTTTTATGATGAGCAAAATAACGATTAAATGCAGTAAACAGCCCCATGTAGGCATATGTTAAAGAATGCGGTATAGAAATGTATCCTTATGTTATGGATTGTATCTTTACATACCGCTTCCTTTCGTGCTAATATTGAATTATACTGGAACCGAATCGGTCGGTTCTTCTATTCGTGTGAAAGGTTGGATTGCGTTGAAGTATATTAAAATCGAAAAAGACACAATACCCGAAAAATACAGCCCCTGTTTTAAAAGGAGCGTTGGCACGGGAAGAATTGGATTAGCTTTGCAGGAGGAATATGTTAAAGCCTTAAAGGAGGTGCAGCAGGATGTAGGGTTTGATTATATCCGCGGACATGGAATTTTCCATGATGATATGGGTATTTACCGATTACATATGATTGACGGTCAAGAAGTAGAATATTATAACTTTACTTATCTTGATAGAATTATGGATATGTACCAAGACTGTAACATCAAGCCGTTTATTGAATTCGGGTTTATGCCGGAAGCCATGGCATCCGGCGACCAAACTCAGTTTTACTGGAAGGGTAATGTTACCCCGCCAAAAGACTACGCAAAATGGGAAAGACTTGTGGTAAAAACATTAGAGCATCTAACACAGCGGTATGGCATTGAAGAAACCGCCGGTTGGTATTATGAAGTTTGGAACGAGCCCAATGCGGAAGGTTTTTGGCAAAATGCCGACATGGACGAATATTTTAAACTTTATGAGAGAACAGCAAGGGCGGTTAAATCCGTATCGGAACGCTTCCGCGTTGGCGGTCCTGCCGTTTGCGGCATCGAGCCGGTGCATTGGATGGTTTCTTTTTTAGAGTTTTGCGACAAAGCCAAAGCGCCTGTTGATTTTCTTTCAAGGCATTGCTATACAGGCAAAAAACTTAAAAGAGGCATATTCGTTTCAGAACAGGAGCTGCTGCCAAATGATTATATTATTGAAGAAATGATTGAGGCAAGGGATATAATCAAAAAATCGGCGTTTCCCAACCTTGAGCTGCATATTACAGAGTTCAACAGCTCATACAACGCAAAATGCCCTGTGCATGACACGGTGTTCAATGCCGCATACCTGCTAAAACCGCTAACGCTGTGCGACAAATATTGCGATTCGCTTTCTTACTGGACATTCTCCGATGTTTTTGAAGAACAGGATGTGCCTCACGCACAATTTCACGGCGGCTTCGGTATGATAGCGCTAAACAATATAAAAAAGCCGGTATACCATGCTTTTAACTTTATGAATTGCTTGAAAGAAAATATTTTATACAGAGACGATAGCGCAATAATCACATCGGATAACGATGGTATTTCAGCAATTGTATGGAATTGCGGCGAAAGAGAAGGCGAATGCCCGCCGGAAGAATTTGTGCTGTCTATACCTGTGGAATGTGAGCAGGTTTTTATCAAGAAAAGCAGAATTGATGAAGAAAAAGGAAATGTAAGGGATATATGGACAAAGCTTGGTAAGCCGATGTACCCGTCCCGTAAGCAAATTGAAATTTTAAAGCAATTTGCAAAGCCCGCATTGACAGCGCAAACCCAGCATGCGGCAGGCGGCAGGGTAGAAATTCATTCGGATTTTAAAGGCAACGGTTTCGAGCTTATTGAAATTATGTTTGTGAGAGATGAAAGTAGTTTATATATAAATAAATGAAAGGTGTGCAAAAAATGTTTAAACGATTTAATGTTTTATTATGCTTTTTAGTTATTGCGCTACTTTTTAGCGGTTGCGGCGGCAAGGTAACCGTTAGGCAAGGAGAAAGCAGCGAGGTTACGCCAAACGGCACTTTCCCGGTTGTAAAAACCCCAAGAACCATTAAAATATTCGCTGCACAGACTGCCACCATCGAGGATTTGACAACAAACGAATTTACAAAGGAATATGAACAGCGAACCGGCGTTAAGGTTGAATGGGAAATTGCAATGCAAAACGCAGTTCAAGAAAAGCGCCAGCTTTCATTGGCAAGCGGCGATTATCCCGACATTTATATGGGGGCAAACATTACAAGGGAAGAAGAAATTACTTATGGAAGCAAAGGCGTCTTTTTACCGCTTAACGACCTTGTGGATACATATTCGGTTTGGATAAAGCAGGCGTTTGAGGAAATACCGCTTGCCCGCGAACTTTTGACCACGCCTGACGGAAAAATATACAGCCTTCCAAACATGAGTGACGCTATTCACACAAAATATCCGTATAAACTGTGGATGAACAAGGAATGGCTGGACGAGCTGGGTCTTGACGCTCCCGAAACAACTGATGATTTTTATAATGCTTTAAAAGCATTCAAAGAGGGCGACCCAAATAAAAACAACAGCAAAGATGAAATACCGTTTTTCGCTTCCAATAACAATGTCAGCGGTTTTATCAACTTCTTTATAAATTCCTTTATCCAATGTAACAACAAAGGGTTTTTTGTTGATGATAACGATAAATTGGATGCTGCATTTATCAAGCCCGAATGGAAGGAAGGGCTTAAATATCTTAAAAAACTCACCGACGAAGGTCTTATAGATGAAGTTTCATATGCCGCCACAAACGACCAGGTAAAACAAATCGCAGAAAGCCCGGTCGGCGAAATATTGGGTTCAACAATGATGTTGGCGCCAAGCACAGTCTTTAATATGGGCGGCGAACGGCACAAGAAGTTCAACCCCGTTGCGCCCCTTATGGGCCCGGGCGGTCAGAGAAATTCCATATATCTTATGGAATCCGGCATTATGAACGGCTGCTTTGTTGTAACAAAACAGATGAAAGACCCTGAAGTCGCTATCCGCTGGACAGACTGGTTCTATTCCTTGGAAGGCAGCCTTACCACCCGAATAGGTTTGGAGGGCGTCAACTGGAGGAAGGCGGAGCCTGAAGAAAAAAGCTACACCGGCGACCCGGCAACATGGGCAAAAATGACCATGATTGGCGGCGCTCAAAACATAACATGGGCACAATGGAATATCGGTCAATACGCTAAACATACGGCGCAGGTGGGCGACACGAATATATATTCCCCGTCCGGGCTTGAGGCAAGGCTTTATGATGCAACGGTCAACTATTATGAGCCCTTTACGCCGGAAAAATCCATCCCGCCCTTTTACATTCCTCAAGAGGATTTGAAAGCAGTTCTTCAAAAAATTAATGATATTGGAAATTATGTAAACGAAAGCAGCGTAAGGTTTATCACCGGCGACCTAAGCCTTGAAAACGACTGGGCGTCATATGTGGACAACCTAAATAAGATGGGCGTTTCCGATGTGCTAACTGTGTATCAAACTGCCTACGACGCAAGAAAAACACACTAAAACATGCTATAATCAGAAAGGCTATGTGATTTGCAAATGAAAAATGTGCTTTTATTCATCATGGACGACCAAAGGGCAGATACAATCGGCTATTTGGGCAACAATGAAATACATACACCGGTTCTTGATAACCTTGCCCGTGAGGGAAGTTTTTTAAGACCATACACGACCTGCCCTGTGTGCACCCCGGGCAGGGCAGAGCTGCTGTCGGGTAAAAACGCCTTTCAAAACGGCTGCCGATGGTTTGGAGAGCCAATTCACAGCGAAATAAAAACATTGCCTATGATACTTTCCGATGCGGGGTATCACACGGCAATATTCGGAAAATGGCATAATGACGGTCATCCTGCCGAGCGCGGTTTTCAAACAACTGGTTTTATTTTCCCTTATGATTTGACACGCCCTATTTACGACCATAACTTTACATATGAGGTTGACGGCAAACCAATTACCGGGCACAGCACCGAGCTGATATGCGGAGGCGCAGCTAAGTTCATAGAAAATCGGAATGAAGACAAACCTTGGTTTTGTTATGTTTCTCTGCATTCTCCGCATGACCCGCGGCATGCGCCTGAGCCGTTTGCCAGCATGTACTATGATAAAATGCCGTCATTGCCGGAAAATTATATGCCCGAACACCCCTTTGACAACGGCGATATGCTGATTAGAGATGAAAGGCTTGCCTCGTTTCCAAGACGGCACAATGAAATTCGCCGCCACCGAGCCGATTACTATGCTATGATTACTCATCACGATTATCACATAGGCAAGGTGCTGGATGCGCTTGACGAAACGGGACAAACCGATAACACGCTTATCATCTTTACCTCTGACCACGGGCTTGCTATTGGCAGCCACGGGCTTATGGGTAAGGAGAACCTTTATGAGCACAGCGCACGGGTGCCGTTAATATGGAAGGGCGAGGGCATTCCCAAGTCAAAGCGTTTTGACAACAGCTGCATATGCGGTCATTATGACTTTTTGCCTACCATTTGCGATTACCTGGGGTTGCCGAAACAATCGGAAGGAATCAGCGGCATTAGCTATTATGAGGTTTTGAAGGGCACGAAAAAAACTGTGCGCAATTCCATCACCGCCGCATACAGAGATTGCATGAGGATGGCGACGGACGGTCGTTATAAATTAATTTATTACCCGCATATCGAGCGATATCAGCTTTTTGACTTGCTTGAGGACCCGCAAGAGCTCAACGACCTTAACTTGGAATACAGGCGTTATCCGGAAGGACGAGCATGTCCGCCGCCGCTGTGCCGAGAGCAAAAGGAATATACCATAGATGAGGGCGTTTACAAACTTGCGCCGCGGTTTGACGACACCCCTCAAACGCCTCACCCGCTTTTAAACCCTGTTTACATACCGGCAATTGATGCGGCGGACGCGGACGAAATTATAAAAAAGCTAAAAAGCGCTTTGTTGGAATGGCAAGTTGAAAACAACGACACAAGTTGTACACTTTAAGAACACTGGAGGAGATTTATTTGAAAGCATCGTTAATTATTGACAAAGATTTTAAAGTGGCGGAAGTAGACAAACGGATATACGGTTCATTTATCGAGCATTTGGGCAGAGCCGTTTACGGAGGCATATACGAGCCGGGGCACCCCGCCGCCGACAAAAATGGGTTTAGGTTGGATGTAATTAAACTAATTAAGGAACTTGGCGTATCAATTATAAGATACCCCGGCGGAAATTTCGTTTCCGCCTACAACTGGGAGGACGGTGTTGGTCCTAAGGAAAATCGACCTGTGCGAATGGAGCTGGCATGGAGGGATTTGGAAACAAATGAGTTTGGAACAAACGAGTTTGCAGAATGGTCAGCCCTTGCGGACACCGAAATAATGATGGCTGTAAACCTTGGCACAAGGGGTGCGGACGCCGCAAGAAACTTGGTAGAATACTGCAACCATAGCGGCGGCACATATTATAGTGACCTTAGAAAGAGCCACGGGGTGGAACAGCCCCATAACATCAAGCTATGGTGCTTGGGTAACGAAATGGACGGTCCATGGCAGATGGGTGCAAAAACAGCGGATGATTATGCGCTTTTAGCGCGCGAAACCGCTAAAATGATGAAGGGGGTTGACCCTACAATCGAGCTGATTGTGTGCGGCGGCTGTGTATGGGATTTCCCCGGTTTGAAAAACTGGGATGAAACTGTGCTTGACCAAACTTACGACTATGTTGATTATATTGCCAAGCATCAATATTTTAACAGTTGTATGGAGGATGACGCAACCTTCCTTGCCCAAACGATGCGCATGGATAACCTTATTAAAACAACAGCGGCGCTTTGCCGATTTGTAAAAGGAAAGTTCAGAAAGCAAAAGGATATACACATTTCGTTTGACGAGTGGAACGCATGGTATATTGACGATGAAGTCGAAGGTGACGGAATCAACTGGAAAACCGCACCCGCTCGCTTGGAGAACGAGTTTACGCTAAGAGACGCCCTGCTTGTGGGCAGTATTCTAATTACACTTTTGAAAAACTCCGACACCGTGAAAATCGCCTGTCTGGCGCAGCTTGTAAATGTTATAGCGCCTATTATGACGCAAGATGGCGGAGATGCATGGAAACAAACCATTTTCTATCCTTTTTTACATGCCGCAAAGTACGGCAGAGGAACTGTAATGGGTACTGTTGTAAATTCTCCTGTGTATGACTGTGAAAACATTGGCGATGTGCCGTATCTTGACTGCACCGTTGTGCATAATCAGGAAAAAGACGAATTGGTTGTGTTTGCTTTAAACCGCAGCCTTGATGACGAAATCATAATTGATTGCAATTTTAGAGGGTTTGAAGGCGTGACGCTTATTGAACATACCGAGCTTTACAGCGATGATTTAAAAGCTGTGAACACAATAAATGCCGATGCGGTTGTTCCACAATCGGCAAATAGCACAGACCCTGCCCAAATCGTATTAAAAAAGCATTCTTGGAATGTAATTCGTCTGGGCGTAAGCTAAAAACTACGGAAAATATATTTTTATATTATTTTCACACAAAGGCTCAATTCCGTCGCCTTTCCATGCAAAGACTTTGATTGTTTCCGCAGCGTCTAAAAACAGCGTTGCCGAAACGGTTACACTTTGCTGAGGGGTGCCGGAATTTTGCCATTTTGCCGCATTTAAAGAAATCATTTGCCCTTTCGAGTTATACTGTGCAACATACACATCGCTGTTTGTAAATTTATCATGCCTGTCATACAAGCTCAAAACAAACTCCGCCTCGACGGTTTTTAAGCGGTCGGCATAATACAATGCGTAAGGGGCTTTCGTTTCGGCATGCAATATAACAATGTGGTCCATCAGCAAAGAGTTATCCTCCTCCGCTATCGGTTGAATTGAAAGGTTATCTATTGCCGCCGTGTTATACGGAGTTGTGTGAACGCCTATCCTCCCCATTTGAATGTAGCTGCTTTTTAGCGTTCCGCAAACTTTAAGGCTGTTTTCATAATATAAAAACACTTGCATATCCCGAATTAAAATTTTAACTTGTGCCACCGTACCGGAAGAAAGGTATATCCCTGTGTCTGTTAAAAATGAAATGCCCTTTTCATCAGAAACATTATTGCCGGATATTGAAAATAGCGTTCCGTTTGTATCTTTTGTGATTTGACACACAATATCCGCTTTCACGCCGTTTTCCCTAACCTTTGGATATAAATACAGCCCTTGACCAACCGCCAAGTTCCCTGTTACAAGCAAATCGAATTCCATTTCAAAATCTTTAAAATGGTTTTGCGCCGTGCACATCATTTTATTGTCGGTGAACCTGCCGTTTGCAATGCTATAACCGTTGGTTTGAACTGCCCAAACGGCTGTGCCGGCATTATAGGTTGTCCAATTGCCCGCATTTTCGATAGAAAAGTCTAAATTCAATGGGGCCGTTTTGGAAAAACGCACACCGTCAATATACATTTTATCGCCGCTTTTTTTGACAAGCTTTATTTTATGCTCTCGGTTTGAAAGACTGTAATTTGAATATACCTTTTGCTGTGGAAGGTATGTGTCGTTATGGCAGTCAACCGTGGCGGCAAAAACATCGTCTAAATATACATCAATTTGACCTTGCTCGGAGGAGATAGGGCATATAACCTCGATATACTCCCCAACAAAATATGTTTCAATATAATTGCCGTTATTTTTGGTATATATAAGCTCGCCAAAATAGTCGCCTGATGATATTCTTCCGCCTTCGGTTACCCATTCGCCCGACAGAGTTTTATTCATATCCTTGGTATCGGTTAAATCATAGTTTTTGTTTGGTCTGCTGTAAGAAAAGTCATCACGCGGCCATACGCGCAACCCAGTAATGTCGGAGATTTGCGAAAAAGGCCCTGCAGTAGCGCTTTGAGGGCGTGCAATTCCGAAAAAGTCGTAATTTAAAAGCCAATGCAGTTTTTTTGAGCTGAATCGGTTAATGCTAAGATTATTTATGTCAACCGCAGTAGCGGCAGGAAGCCCGTTGAGGTTGAAATCCACCGTAACCTCGGTATCTGATACAGTATATGAAAAGCCGGTTTCGGCGGCAAATGCGCTGCTATTTTGCCCGTCTCTTACCATTGCAGCGCCGTCACAGCTTATATTATAATCTCCATAATTGCCCGGGCGCGTTTCTGATGGGGCAGGAATGGTAAGACCGTTTTTTATAAAAATATTCATCAAAAAAGCGTTATCCGCCAACAAAGCAGGCACCGATGGCTCCAGCATGGATGCGCTCACCGGGCTGTAAAGCGCTATCGTTCTGTTTGGATTTGTAACGGCAATGTTTACCGCCGCGCTTTCGTAAAAAAGGTTATATATAAAGGATGTTGCTGAACTGTCGCTTACTCTTAAAGGGGATTTGATGAAAATGTTGTTGTCGATAAGATGCGGACCGAGCGTAAGCTCCACAAACAGACCAAGGTCGTTTTCAACAAATGTATTGCCTGTTACCCGCGCGCCGTCATCGGAATTATCAAGCCATAGCGCGGCATATTTGTTGCCCTTGAACAAATTGCCTTCCACAAGACCGTCAAAAAACCAATGAACCTTTATTCCGCCTTGCTCATACCCCGCCTCGCAATTAAACAGGTTATTATACATTATTTTGTTGGATAAAATAGAGGTGTACGGACCCCATGCGCCTGCCATTCCCGTGCTGCCGCAATATGAAACCGTATTGCCCCTGATTATGTGATGCCCAACACGACCGATTTTTTGATACGCCGTGCCGTTGCCGGAAATTCCCGCCTTGTTCATTGCGCCCGTTCCTTGATAGCCAAAGTCAATCCCGATGCTTTTTGCATAGCTTACGGTGCAGTTTTCAATCACCCAATTATGCCCGCCGCTTGTGCTGAGCGCGCCTTTTTGCTGCTCGCCGTCGACATCCCAAAACCTGTACGCGAACTGGTTTGCCGCATGATAGAGCTTAAACCCGTCAATATTTATATAGCCAAGATTATAAACCTCGGGGGCAAATATCTGTTCGCGAACATTAATTTCTACCTCTGAGGTATTCGGATTTTTCCCGCCGAAATTAGCCCTTAGCACTATGTCGGATTCATTTGCCGATAAAACCTTCCAGTAATTCGGGCTGTTTCCAATGCCGGTATTTGATGCCGCCTCGGTGAGCGCAAAGCCGTCAATATAAACTCCGCCCAGGGTGAATGCCTGCGCCCCGCTTCCCTTGTAGGCAATCCTGTATGGGTTGTACCCTTTAAAAAAGGACTCCGGTATAGTTTTTTCGTATACCGTTTCGCTTACCGGTTGCCAATCTTCCATAAGCTCCGAGCCTTTTATAATGACCTCCTCACCCTTCGCCGCCATATAACGGACGGGCGCGTCTGCCCTGCCCCCCTCAACGGGGCTTACTTTTTCCCTGTATGTTCCGCCATAAACGATTACCGTATCCCCTCCAACTGCAATTGACGCAGCTTTGTTGATTGTTAAAAAGGGAGCCTCGCTTGTGCCGAGGTTGTTGTCGTTGCCGGATTTTGACACATAATAAACGGTTTCGCCGACCGATTGCATTTCGGTCGGCGAAACAGCTTGACCCATATCCTTGGCAGCAGTTGCCGCCAAAGATACAGGTGTCAATATAAATATTAGGTAAGCCGATATAAGATTAAACAGATAAAACTTTTTTAGCAATTTAATACATCCTTTTGCGACTGTAATTCTTTTATTATTCCTGCACGCTGCTGATGCCCAACGCTCTGATGTTTCTTGCGCAAAGCGGAGAAATGCTTCCGTCATTCTTCCACACGAAAACCTTGATTACTGTTGCGTTGTCACAATCCGCGATAAAAGGTATTTCCTCCATATTGGAGCCCGTCGGTATAGCCACCTCGGGCGCTTTAACCGATATAAGTTTGCCAAAGTCGTCATACTGGGCAATAACAAACATTGCGTTTACCGTGCCATTGCCTGCATTGTTTGCGGTGCTTACATAAGCCGTAAGCGCAACTTGACCGTTATCTGCCGACAAACCGCCGATTGGAATATTTGTGTCGGGAGCAAACATTATATTATTCACACGGATTTGCCCGTCTGCCAACTCGGTTATGGTAAAGTTTTTAAGTTTCATGGAGTTAGTGTGCGGAGCGGTATTAAGACCTTGACTTCTGAAGTATATATTGCTAAGCCCCCAAAAAGCGCCGTTGCCCGGCTCAAAGGGCTGCCTGCCTGCATATGCGATGGCGCCGCCTTGCGGTCCAAAGTATAAATCTACATATTGACCGGCAAAGTTAATAATGGCTTGCAAGGAATACCATGTATTTATACCCGTTTCAAAACCCTCATAAAGAATAAAGTCGGCGCCGCTTAAAAATTCAAGTCTTTCCCTTCTGATGATAATGCCGCCAAGATGTCGGTTTTTAAAGTTTTCGCTTGAGTCGGGTTCGGAATAATATCCGGCAAAATCAACCGCATTCAATGCACGGTTGCCGGTCCATATATCCATTTTAACCTGAACTATTTCTGCCGATGTGTTGGCTGCCTTATACAAGTTTTGCTGCGCAGTAGAGCTATATGGCGTGGTTATTTGAATTATTTTATCATCGCCGTCAAGAATCATTTCGTTTACTCCCGAATTGCCGATTGGCGTGTAAAAGTTTTTAATGTCATTTTCCAAAACGCCGGGGGCATGGCTTAGCAAGCTTGTATCATAAACTTTTATGCCGGGGTAGTATTCAAACGATGCCGTTGGCGAAGGCGTCAGACCATCTTTGAAGGCCTTTGCTTTTACCATGGTGTATCCGGTAATCGTAAGGGGTTCGTCAAACAGAGCGGAGTTTTCGGTGGGTTCTGTGCTGTCTGTGGTGTATCTTATTTCCGCACCTGCGGTATCGCATGAAAGCGAAACGGTTTGAGGCGCTTCCACAAGCCCGGGGGTTATGCTGCTAACCACACTTTTCACCGCTGCGTCGGCATATTCAAGCTTTAGATAAGGACGGTTTGTCGGTGTAGCATTTTCCATGGAAGCAAAGCTGACAGTATTCATGGTCAATGACAGTTCCGCCAAGCAAATGGCATAATCTCCGTTTTCGGTTATCAAAGATGTTAAATCCCATTGGCTCCAAGCGTTTAACTCAGGTGTACAAAAAGCAAGCGCATTTTCGGGCTTTGGGTCGTATAAGCCGTTGTATCCGTTTTGTTCGTTATAGCTTTCCCCGCATATGTCCATCGGCAGGTTGCTGTCGGTAAGCGTATACGCTCCTATGGGAAGAACAACACCCCCCTTTGCGGTGCAATAAGCATAAAGGGTCGCCTTGCTTATAACCATACCCTGTGGGATGGTTGTTACATTAAACTTAAAGTATGTCCATAGCGAGTTGGTCAACGATTGCACATTCAAAAGCTGTTGACCTGATGTTGAGGGTTGCTTGGCATTGTTTATGTTTACATAGGCGTCAAACGAGGGGCGAATTGGCTCAAGCTCCTCGGCAAAAATTGGGGATGCGCAGACACAAAGCAAAAGTGTCATGGTAAGTAATGCTGGTAAAAGTCTTTTTAACATAATTACACTCCTTTCGTTATTTAAGCAGGTTTGCTTTTAGAATTGTGAAGTTCTCCTCTGTTGGCGGTGAAAAATCATCTATAACAAGGACCCCGTCCTTAAAAAACACAGGTCGTTCAAGGCTTCTTAGGATTGTTCCGGCAGGCACATATACCTCGTCTTCTATACTTACCGTTTCGCCCAAAGCAAGTTCAAAGGTTTTTTCGCCCCACAAAAAGACATATCCTGCCTCGCTTTTCTCATATCCCATTACCATGCCCATTGCCTTTAAGGGAATATAGGTTTTTTCGTCTTTTAAGATAGGTACAAGCTGGTCGTTATCGCGAAGTATGCTGTTCCTGACCCCATCTATATAAATTTTGGGGCTTCCGATAACCATGCATATATTTTCATTTAGTGATGCGGGCAATGTAACATCGCGCCTGTAATAACCGTCAAAGTTAGCATTCCCGCCACCCGTCTTGGTAACCTTTACGGTGTGGCTGCCATAAGAAAGTTCGTCGGAAACATACCACGAAGCGCCGTAAATGCTCGTTTCGGACACAGGCATGAAGGTGTGTGATGCTTCGCCGTCTATTTCTACGCTAAGCTCAGGCGCGTCGGGTCCGCGCTCTCCATAAAGTTCAAACCCCGTTCCGCGGAATGAAAAACTAAAGCTTTCACCGTTGGCGGTTGCCTGATGAACATCTCCGCCGTAATCGCCAAGCAGCCGATTTTCAAGCCTTTTATACCCTGAAGAATATTCTATCGACACATTGTTGTTGTTAATAAAAGGCACGGCATAATTGCTGATATCCCTTTGCGGTTTTGGATAAAGGGTGATGGTGTTCTCCCCCGCCTTTAAATCTGCAAACGCCCCAACTATTGATTGGTTGGTAAACGGGTTGCCGAAAAAGTCGCTAACATCATAATATGGCGAGCCGTTGGAGGGATTTGCGGCATAGAAAATATCGGGAAGCGCTGTGCCGGCATTGAATACATCGGCGGAAGGCGTAAGCTTTAATGTAACGCCCTCGTTGGTTTTTTCATAGCTAAATTCTGTTTTTTGTGATGAAACAACAGCGTCGGGTTCATCATCGCTTTTTACCGCGCCATTTGTGTAAAGGTTATTAAAGGCGAAGTTATTTAATATGTTTTCACCCTCAAGAGGCAAGCTAAGCCCCTTCCCAACAAAATAATTCTTGGCATATTGTATCTCTGCCAGCCTGGTGCCGGCAATCCCTGCTTGCGCCCAGCTTCCCGGCGCATAGTTTCCGGAAGTATGAGTGGATATAAAGCGAAAGTGAGGCATGGCATTTGAATTTATAAAATTATTGGCAAGCTTAACCCCTCCGCCGTCGCTGTGCATAATGTTTGAGTTTAAAAACACATTGGAATTAACCGATATACTGCCCAACGGCATTTCAAGAAAAAGCCCGGTATCAGGCTCGTCAACAAAAACATTGCCCGTTATCAGCACGCCTTCAGCCACATTGTCCAACCAGCAACCGGCATATTTATTTCCGCTGAAGTAATTATCCGCTATTATTCCGCTTAGAAAATAATGCGTTTTCAACCCGCCCGCTTCATAGCCTGCAACGGCGTTGAGCCGATTATTGTTAATTATGCGGTTTCCCGTTATTTTTGTAAAAGGACCCCACATTCCTTGAATGCCCCCTGTGCCGCCGCCGTAAACAAAGTTATTCCTTATGATATGATAACCGACTTGCCCCATCTTTTCAGCAACATTCCCGCCGTAAAGATATTTTGCATCTTCCATAAGCTGCTGGCTTGAAAGACCGAAATCAATGTTGTTGCCTTTGGCATACTTTACGCTGCAATTTTCAATAATCCAATGATGACCTCCGTTTGTGCTCAAAGCGCCGCGTTGATATCCGCCGCCCGCTTCCCAAAACTTTAATGGATATTGGTTTGCCGCATGCTCTATTTCAATATTTTGCACGGTAATATAGCCGAGGTTGTAAACCTCGGGGCAAAACACAGTTTCGCGGGCATTTACTTCAACCAACGCCTGCGACGGGTCAAGCTGTCCGATATTGAAATATATTTCCGTGCCTTCTTTGTTTGCCTTCCAGCTTTTCGGCGTTGTAGCCACCGCTTCTTCGCTGACGGCTTCTGCATACGGCTCTCCGTCAACAAACAGCTCGCCAAGAGTTTGACCCGCAAACGCCATGAATTTTTGTGTATAGGGATTATAATCCCCAAAAGCTTCAACGGGGAGCGCCGACTTGTAAACTCCCTCACGCTGTCTTTCAAAAGTTGTAAGTTCTTCAGAACCCTTAATAATAACCTGTTCCCCTTCGGCGGCGGTGTATGTAACCCGTGTGTCCTCGCTTAACCCGCCTCGCTTAGGGCTCACTCTTTCCCTGTAAACGCCGCCGCCTATTATAACCTTGTCGCCCGCATCCGCTATTTGAGCGGCTTTATTTATCGTTTTAAACGGTGAGAGCGGCCCTCCAAGGTTTTCATCGCTGCCGTCTTTTGATACATAAAAAGCAGATGGGTGGCGCATAGGCATAACGCTGCATTCAAAGTTCTTTTCTACCGTTATGTCTTTATTTGTAATTTCGGCAGTTATTTTAACCTTTAACGGCGCAGACCCCGGTGCGGGGCGGTTTATATAACACATACCATCAATCATATCAAGCGCTTCCGGAAGGTCAGACCTCCACTTTATGGTGGTTCCGCCCGGTCCAAATGCGGGGAGGGAGAAATTTCTGTACAACGCCCTGTCCCCTGAATTTATTTCAAGCTTGGCTTCCACTTCCTTTATGATGTCCTCTGTGGCAACGGCGGCATTTACCACCGGCAGACCCCCCTCGTACAAGTTGACATCATCAAGATAGTAAGGAACCGCTTCGGTATTATTTGCAAAGGCAAATTCAAGGATTACCTCCGCCGTTTCAGTTTCAAGGGTGTCGGGAATTTTTGCCGTTCCCATCACTTGCACCCATGAAGTGGAAACGCCTTTTTGCCCAAACGCTATATAACGCGGCTGTACGCCCGCGCCCATATCAAAGCGAATAAAACCTTGCTGTAAAGCGCCTTCTTCAATTTTCACCCATACAGAGGCGCCGTATGTCATTCCCCTTTTAACGGTAAAAGGTCTGCCGGCTCTGCTCCAAGGGTCCTTACGCTCCACTTTCAACGCATTGATTCCTTTGGTTATATGGGCGGTTGTCAAAGATATCTCACCGCCGCCTATTCCAAACCATTCGCCGGCGCTGCCTTCAAAATCCCCGTCTTTAATCAAGTTTTCGCTGATTGTTCCGTCTGCCTTATCCGCATTGGGGCTTTCAGGCGGGCTTGGTTGCGCAGGCGGCTCCGGCTCGCTAACCTTTTGCAGCTCAATGCCGCCCTCAACAAACTTTAAATCATCAATATAAAATGTATCCGGAGGGGTATCATTTCCGAAAGCCACATCCAGCATGACATCCATGCTTTCCGCCTCAAGGTCTAAAGATATTTTTGTATTCCCCTGCAACAAGACCCAATCCCTTGATACGGACTTTTGCGCCAAAAACACATACCGAGGTTGAATGCCCTCGCCAAAATCCAGCCTAAGCGCTGCTTGTTGAGCAATGCCATCACGCTTTATCCATACCGATGCTCCATAAACCTCACCGCGCTTTATGTTAACCTTGCGCACCGGTCGTCCCCAACCAACCTCGCGGGTTACCATCAATGAATGGCTGCCCGTTTTTGCCTCTTTATCGGTCACGGAAATTGCGCATGACCGAACTTCCACGCTGCCGGAGCCGTTTTCAAAATCGCCCTCGGGGATTTGATTTACCTCGGCGGCAAATACGAATAACATACTCAAAAAAGTGATGCATAGAAACAATGCCAGCGGCATTTTAAGAAATTTCATTTCCTGCTCCTTTCCTTACGCTTCTTTAAAAGCTTCAATAACGCGCTTTACAACCAAAACGGCTTGCGCACGGGTTATTGAGCTTTGCGGGTCGAAGATTGTATCTGTCGTTCCCTTGAACAAGCCCTGATTTATCGATTTGCTTATATACGGAACTGCCCAATCGCTCATGCTGCCGAAATCGTCAAACCCTTCCGCCACAAAGCCTCTATCTATTTTTCGTCCGGAAACGCCTTCAAACATTGTAACAATTATTTTTGCAAATTCTTCCCTTGTGATGGAATCATTTGGGCGAAACTGATTTGAATCCCCTTGTGCAATACCGGTATCATAGGCGGTCTGAAGATAATCCGCATACCAACTTGAAGTGTCAATATCGGTGTATATTCCGTCGTAGCTCATGACTTTAAGCCTTGAGGCTCGCATAATTAAAGCTGCCGCATCCGCCCTGACTATGGGGCGGTCAGGCTCAAACACCGTGTCGGCTATGTTATCAAGGTAGCCTATGCTTGCCAAAATCTCTATCGCTTCCTTTGCGTAATGCCCATCAATATCGGGAAATGTTTTTGTTATCTCGATAGGAGCGTCACCTAATTCGCCGCTTGCCTCGTCAATTATTTCCGGCATTGTTTCGGGTTTGTCGGGAATCGTAATCGGAACTGCGGGAACAAAAAAAGTTGTTCCGCCTCCTCCTCCGCCGCCTCCTCCTCCGCCTGCGCGTGTGAGAATGCCAAATGTAATTTCCTTTGAGACAGTTTTATTTTCTCCGTCCGTAAAGCTTGCAGACAAAACCGCGCTGCTTCCCGATTGCAACATTACCTTACCAACGCCCGACACAGAGCAGCCGGAAACCGCTTTTACGGTTGCAGACGAAGTGAGGTCAATAGCCTCGCTTCCATCGGCAGGCTGCCCTAAAACCCTAAACGAAATCACACTTCCGGAGTAGTCAGACTTCTTCGATGCATCAATGGTTAAAAATTGTATAATAGGTTTGCGCACCGGACCCACGGGCTGGCTCGAAACAGCCTCCCCTAACGGCAAAAGTTTTGCCCGGTTCTTCGGCGTTACCTCAAAAATAATATTGAACCCAACATCAGCCTGAACAAGGGTGTATTCAGTATCGACCGCACCTGTGATTTTTTGCTTTACGCCATCTTTTTCGCGATACCATTGAAAAAGAGTTCCGCTTTCCTCATCTTCGTTTAAATCAAAATAATCATAATTTCCTGTCATCTTGTTGCCCATAAATAGCTCACCGTTTATAACAACATTGCTTGCCACAGGCGCCGACGGGTGCAGCAACAACACCTCTTTTTCGGCATGGACTTCATCGTTTTCAGCCGAAACCGCTTCAATGGTAAAGCTTGGCAAGTCTATGTCCGCCGCAACGGTAACTTTGCCGCCTTCGCTTATTTGAATCTTGTCGGTATCCTCCTTAATAAGCCAATATACATCCTGCGCTACCGTTGCGCTTTCCCCATATTGGTCAAAAACCGTCGCATTGTATTGCGCCGTAATTTCATCCCCGGCAACCGTGAGGGTGGAGGAGCCTGCAATTGAAACCGATGCAGCCGACGGCGGAGCGTTTTCCAACAATTTAAAATTATCTATGTAATAGACCTTTGAGGCTTCGCCATACGCCGTTGTAATCTGAATATAAATGCTTACGGTTTGTAAATCCTGTGTTGCCGTATATTTTAGCTCAAGCGGCGTCCACAAATCTCCTATGCCTGCTTTAGTGACGGTTTTATAACGGTCTGCCCCGCTCCCCATGGCAGCGCCAAGGTCAAACGCCAACTGAGCTGTCAGCAATGCGGATGTGCCGCTTTGCGCCCTCACCCAAGCAGAGCAAATATATTCCGCGCCTTTGGTTAACGAAACATTTTGAATTAATCTGCCCGCTACATCTTTTCTTGTTATTTTTGCGCAATAATCACCGCTTTGCGGGGATACGCCGTCTGCGGATGTCACAATTTCAACATCGGGCGAGGTTGCCCCCGGCGGCATTGGTCTTCGCTCCCAACCTGACTCGTCCCCCATTTCAAAATCCGGGTTGATAATAACCGCCGCCGCAGTACCGAGGTTTGGAAAGCCTAATATAAAAACAGCGACCAATATAATTGCATATATCCTTTTCATCGGACTGCCTCCTTAATCTATAATTAAAATTTCATGCCCTACCTGCCAATTAATTCTGATGAAAACAGTATCGCCTACTGAAATTTCATCTGCAGCCGCTTTATAAACGGTGTCAAGCAACGAATCATATCTGTAAATCCCTACACCGCTAAGCTTTACGGGTCTTATAAGTGAATAATTGTTCTGATTAACATTTGGGTTGAACGCCAACATCGAGCTGTTTACGGCAGTAACCCTTGCAAGCGAAAGATAAAGCTTTGCGTGCGTTTTTACAGGGTCAACATTGCCGTTGCATGCCTCGTAAAAGGGCATTGCCTTATTTCTGAACACAAGCCTAAACGAAACAATTTCCCCTTTTGAGCTAAGAGAGGGCTGTATTACATCCCCCGGACGAAGCTTGGCGGCAAGAAGCCCTGCCTCATCACTATAAGTTTTGTCGATTGAAATATCCTTGACATCATCCTTGAATAAGAATGCGGAAAATTCCTTTCCTTCACGAAAACCTTTTATCAGAAACCGCGGTGTCATTTCATCATCCAATGCGGTTGTAATTTTACTGATAATAAGGCATCTTTCATTTTCATCAATTATCTCTTGGTCTGCCGAGCCTTGTTCAAACATAACAATTTTTGCTGTTCTGGTTTCGTCCACATCATAAAATGTCATAGGTCCATATACCTTTTCTTGTTTTACAAGAAGGTTTTTATTGCCGTAAGCATATAAATCAAGTTGGCTTTTATCGGTTGGAATGATAAATATGCCGGTGGCATCGCTTACAAAAAACCGCTCGGCAAGCATATTTTGATAAAATCTTTCGCCCGAACCCCGATAATCAATTGAAAAGTTGTTGGGGTCGTAGCAATTAGGATTATTCGTAATGGTAGGCTCTTGAATGGCCCTTATTTTGCCGTTTTCGTCTTCCTCATACACAATTAATTGATTAACCGCCAAAACCATCGGCAAGTCCTTGCTTTTTACCGATTCGCCGTTGAGGTTTACTTTGCTTGTGCAGGTAAATGTGGTAAACTTTGCATCCGTTGTAAACACGCTCATGCGAAGTTCTTCGGAAAGCGCGTTTTCAATAGCCATTGCACGCAAATATCCGTAGTTTACCATATCTGTCTGCCCATAGGATGCGAATGCGGCTTTACCAAAAGCGTCAAGCGTAATTGTAACAGCTTCTCCCGGTTTCAAAGAGCTAAAATTAAAAATAGGGCTTATATAATACTCTTTTTCGCTTAATATAAGGCTTTCATTAGAATATTCGCTTACAACGCCTTTAACATTGGCATTGCTCGCATCGATGAAAAGACAGCGTTGTTCATCGGTGTCGCTTATTGCCACCAATATTGAATCATTTGCAGCCAAATCCTTTAACACCGCCGATTTACCGTTCCTTGTAATATATATTTGCTTATTTTCACTTTCCGGCACGCTTAGCTGCTTTTCTCCGTTAATTTCATCTTTAAGGTTGATTCGCTCGTTATTTCGCTCAACGCTCTCTACAATTGCAGATTCATATGAAAAAATGAACACGGTGTCGTATGTTCCGTTTCCATCGGAATCCTTTAACGAAAAGTATCCGGTTGTTGGATTTAATATCTCATCGGTGCATTTATTTTCAAAAACCGAACCAAAATAGCGCCCATTATATATCACGGCAGAGTCTTGCGGGTATGTGACGCTTCTCACCCCATCTTCGGATATATAGGAAAACAAGCCCTTGGATGACGAAACAATATCTGTATCAAAAACAACCAAACTTTCTTCGCCTCGCGCTGATTTTTCAATATAAATTATCTCATCACGCTCGGTCATTTCAACATAGGCGTTAACATATTCACCCACAATATCAAAAGCTTCAAAAGCCTTTGAATATTTGTAGCGGTTTCCATCCAACTCTATTTCGCCCGGCTTTAAATTAAGTTCGCGGCTTAGCGTCAAGCCTCCTGCGGCAGTCACAGTTCCCGGTATTACTGTAATCTCCAAAAGCTTTTCCATGAATGTCGTGTCGGGCAAATATTGGTATGTAATGCCTTCGGATTTTATACTTTGCTCAAACGCCTTGGAGTTTAGCGCATTAAGCACCAACTTTGAAATACCGTAATAATCCATTGCTTGTTCAAAAACTATCTTTATTCCTGCTGTAATGCCCTGCTGGGCGGCGACCATGCTGTAACCCATGGGAAAATCCCCGCGGGCTATTGCCAGCTCACGCAGACCCAACAAGGAAACCACCATTTTGATTGCCTCTATTTGAGTAACCGTTCTGTTCGGATAAAACAGCCCGTTTCCATAGCTGTTTACAACACCGATTTGCGTTGCAAGCGCAATTTTGGAAGCAAGCGAGTTAGCAGGCTCCACATCATAATAAAAATCATCTACCTTGACGGTTGCGCTTAAATCCGGATAAAACAAATCCATCAGCATTGCGGTAAACTCGCCTCTGGTTACAGCCTTTTCCCCAACTTTGTCGGCGCTCAAAACACCAAGTCCCACAAGCAAATTAAATGCACGGTCATCCGCTGTCTTGGGTGCGTCTTCCGAAACCGCATAAGTAAGCAAAGCCGCAGACATCATCGTAACAGTAACAATTATTAATAATGCAAGTAACTTTTTTAACAACCTTTTCACCCCTTTAATGAACCTATCATGATTCCTTTTATAAAATATTTTTGCACGAAAGGATAAATGAGCAACACCGGAGCGCTGGCAACGACAATAAGCGAATACTTCAACAGCTCGGCTATTCCCTGCCTTTGGGCAATTTCCTCAACATCTGTAAGCATGCTTAAATCTACGGTGTTTAAAATTAAAATGTTTCTAAGCGTAAGTTGAAGCGGAAACAGCCTCATGCTTTTTAAATACAGCAGGGCATCAAAATAACTGTTCCAATGCCTTATTGCATAAAATAAAGTGATAACCGCCAAAATGGGTGTCGAAAGCGGAAGAACAATTTGGACAAGAACCCGAAAATCGCCTGCACCGTCTATTTCGGCGGCCTCGTATAGCTCTTGCGGGATATTGGATTGCAAGTATGTTCTTGTAATAATCAAATCCCACACCCCAAGGGCAACCGGTATAATAAGCGCCCATCTTGTGTCAATAAGCTTTAAGCCCCTCACCAGCAGATATGAAGGAATCATTCCGCCGGAAAAAAGCATTGTGAATGAAAAAAGAAACATGAACACATTTCTGCCGTAAAGCTCCTTCCTGCTTAGCGGATACGCCGCCATTATTGTTACGCACACATTGACCAAAGTTCCTGCCACGGTATATATAATTGAGTTAATATAGCTGGCAACTATTGAGTTATTACTAAAAACTGCGGAATATCCTTTTAAGGTTGGGCTAATCGGCCACAACCACACCCTGCCGGACATTACCGCAACAGGGTCGCTAAAAGAAGCGCTTAATATAAAAACCAATGGATATAGCACAATCAAAATTACAAAGCCCAAAAGCGCCGCATTTATAACTCCAAATACCGTATCTGCCTTGGATTGCCTTATTTGGTATTTCATAGCTCCCTCCATTCCGTCAGAACAAGCTTGTTTCGCTTGTTTTGCCCGCTATCTTGTTTACCGTTAGCATAAGAACCAAATTAACAATAGAATTAAAAAGCCCAACCGCCGTTGAATATCCAAAATCGCCATTGCGAAGCCCAACCTGGTACACATAGGTTGATATGATTTCAGATGTTCTCATGTTCATGGGGTTTTGCATTAAATAGGCTTTTTCAAACCCCACATTCATTATTTGACCCGCATTCACTATAAGCAATATAATTGCAGTAGGCATAATGCCCGGCAAATCAATATAAAAAATTCTTTTGATTTTTGAAGCGCCGTCCACCACCGCCGCTTCCTGAATGCCCGGGTCAATGCTTGTAAGCGCGGCGATATAAATAATTGAGGAATACCCCATGTTCTGCCATATTCCCGACCATACGAAAATGCTTTTAAAATATTCGGGCTTGCCCATAAAATTTACAGCGGGAAAACCCAGCAACTCAACCAGCTTGTTCGCAACGCCGTTATGTGGCGAAAGCATTTGGTTGAGTATGCCAACCATAACAACTGTTGAAATGAAGTGGGGGGCGTATGTAATCATCTGCGCGCTTTTTCGCGCCCACTTTTGCTTTGTTTCGTTGATAGACAATGCAAGTATAATCGGAATGGGAAAGCCCGCCAATAGTTGGTAAACGCTTATCCCCACCGTATTAACGATAAGTCGGTTAAATACGGGAGATGAAAAAAACCTTGCAAAGTTCTCGAAACCTATCCATTTGCTGCCCAAAAATCCATCCACAGGGTTAAAATCCATAAACGAGATTATCAGCCCATACATGGGTACATATTTAAACACGATTAAATATAGCAGCGGAACAATAAGCAGGCAGTAAAGAACCGGATGCTTTTTTACATAGCGCATAAACCCGGCTGTTTTGGGTGCGTCATGTTTTTGTTTTGAAGTGCGATTGCCGTTTAAATGTAGTCGCGTGACCAGCCTCATACACAACCTCTTTTCGTAGATATTGTACAATTTTAGGATAACATGGTCACCAACTCCTGTAAAGATACAATTCATCACCTTCGGGGTTATTTGAATACCTTGGGTATGAATAGGCATAACCCCCATACGCCCAGAGCCTGCGGCGTTGGTTGCACTTATGATGAATTGCGCCTAACTAAATTGTCATTAATTGTTCCTTGTGCTTTTCAATATGTAGGGCTATAATATTAGGTAGGCTCTATTAGTTAAGCTTTTAGGGTAATATTATTATGAAGGTGTGCCAATGTTTAATTTTAACAATAGGCAAATTGGGATTATCCGAAACTTCTTTTTGTCCTATTTTGCTATTCTTATAATACCCATTCTTATTGTGTTCGCTATTTACACCCAGCTTATTTCCCGCGAGCAGGAACGGGCGCTGCTAAACTCCGAAGAAAACCTTAGGCTCAGCAAAAACAATGTGGAAGCAAGGCTTGGGGATATAAAAAATATCTCTATGCAAATAAGAAAAAACAGCACGCTGGAAAAAATCCTTTATGGACAGCAGGGGTTTGAGCTTTATTATGATTTAAACAAGTATTTAAAAAATATTAAACACACAAATGGATACATAAATGAAATATACATATATTTTAAAAACTTCGACTGTATTGTAAGCGATAAGGGCATACTTAAAAACCCGCTTATATATTACGATAACAACTATGTCAGAAATAATATGAGTTATGACCAATGGCGGGCGGAGCTTTTTTCGGGACCTTATCTTGATATGTTTATACGATACGGCGAGTCGGACAAAACTTTAAGCTGTCTTAATACCGTTCCGCTTGACAGCATTCAAGAGGAAAGCAAAGCCGTTATTTGTATTGATTTTCAAGAAGATACCCTAAAGCTGCAAATGCGTCCCGGGGTGGCGGAGGGCAGCTTTATTATACTTGATAAAAGCAAGACTATGATTTGCGCATCGGATGAAAATGCCTTTGAGCGGCTTAAAAGCTTTGCCGATGTTGGCGAAGACACATCGTTTATTAAAGATAAAAAAATTGTTTCCGTGATAAATTCACAAACCAATGACTGGATTTTTGTTTCATCAACTAATATGGAAAATTACTTTGCAGTACAAAAAAGCGCAAAGGGTCTTTTCTTTTTAATGATTGCCCTTATGTTTGTTTCGGGCATCGTTATGTCGTACATTTTAGCGCACCGCAGCAGCACCCCCATAATACGGCTGCTTGACGCCCTTAACATTTCCCACCATCACGGTTATCGACCCAGCCTTAAGGATGCGGAAGGAACCGTTTCAAGCTTGCTGACAAGCAATCAAAATCTTAGCCGTCAGCTTCAAGCAAGGCTGCCGCTTATGCGAACCGCCTTCTTTGAGCGGCTTGTGGGCAATCAGTTTATAAGCGAAGAAGAACTGCTTAATATGCTAAACGGCATGAATATGGATATATTAGACAACTACTATTGCGTTGTTTCAATGGTTATCAAAGGCTATGATGTGGGAGACGACATTGCCTCTCAAAAAGAGCTGCTTGCCGCTAAAATTATAGTGGAAAAGGCGCTATATCAAATTTCGCATTTAAAGCTTTATGTGTATTTTGATTCAAATTCATCCTTATCCATTCTTTTTTCACACGACAACAGCAATATTGAAAACGAGACGGAGTCGGTGTGCGACCGCGTTCATGAGCATCTTTTGCGGCATAATAATATTTTTATTTATTCAGGCATGAGTAACGCTGAAACTGATATCACAAAGGTGTACAAATGCTACGGTCAAGCTCGTTTCATTTCTTCCATAGAGCCTGATGAGCCCGTTATCAGGTTTAGTTCACGCGCCCAGTTTCGCGAAAAAAGCTTCTATTATTACCCGGGAGAAATTGAAAACCGGTTGATTAACCTTACCATGCTCGGCAGGGCGGACATGGTTGCGCAGGTGTTTGCCGAGCTGTATAACGAGAATTATAAAATGAGAAGCCTCAGCTCGAAAATGAGCGAGCATTTGCAAAACGAAATAATAGGAACCTTTTTTAAAATTATGTCGGGCACCTATATGCGTCAAGAAATGGGCATAGAATATTTATGCGAAAACATGGAAAGCATCGACAGGCACCAAAATGCCGCAGGCGTGTGGGTGCAAATTGTAGACATTTACAAAGATATGTGCCGTTTTATGGCTCATTCAAAGAAAAAACCTTCCATTGACCTAAAAGAACAGATTATTTCGTTTATCGGCGATAATTATTCAAATTCACTTTTAAACCTTTCCGCCGTTGCGGAGCATTTTAATATGTCGGAAGGGTATATGTCGCGCTTTATAAAGGAATATACAGGCGAGACCTTTTCATATATTCTTGAGCAGTTTAGAATTTCGGAGGCTACAAAGCTCATTAAAGAGGGCAACCACACCATAAAAACAATCTCGGAGAAGGTGGGGTATTCAAGCCCCCAAACCTTCCGCCGAGCATATAAAAGGATATATGGAATTCTCCCCAGCGAAGTTGATAGCGGCTAACAGATTTCAGACGCTAAAGCTGTAAAAGCATTATACTTTTTGCAAAAATTCTTCCTCTGCCGCACAAAACTATTCTTAGTTCAGCCGCAAATGCATTTTGCGGAGCGGTTGCTTCAAAAACATCTTCCTGCCAATCATTTTCACCAACAAACATGTTTCCTTTCGGTGCAACCGAAGCGTCTTCTATCAAGCCGCCCAAGTTATCCAAAAAAGCCATTTGCAGGTATGCAAAACTGTTTTTATCGTATAATTGAGTTTTTAGTTTTCCTGCCATTTTGTATGTTCGTCCCGGTTCAACCGCAACTATCTGTTGCAGGTATACTACCCCGTTTCTGTCATACTCTAACCCCGGGCAAGGGCGGGGAGATTCATTTTCATCCCATATAACTTTGCCGCCCCCTTCCGAAAAGCGATTGAATAATATCCAATCCTCCGGAGGCGCGTCAGATGTGTTTCCTCGTTGTTTAAACGACCCGTTTTTAAGCCTTTGATGTATTGTGTTGGTGTTTCTGTAATTTCTAAACTGCCAAACAATATTTTTAAACCTATCTACCTCTAAAACTTGGTGATGCTGCTGGTCCGATATTAAAACATTGCCGCATGGTAATTTTACGGCTTTATAAAAGTTGGCAAAGTAAGATACTTCAAAAGCCCAAACAAGCTCGTTTTCCACATTCACCTCAACAACTCGACTGTTTCGAGAGTCGCATATTAAGGTGTTGCCGTCATCTAATCTAACGGCGCTGCGCGGCCAATTAAGCTGTTTGCCGCCCGCTTTATCGCATTGCCAAACAATTTCTTTTTCTTTGTTTACCTCAATTATTCTGTTTCCGTCTGAATCTGCAATTAAAAAAGTTCCCTGCGGGGTTATGCTGCAATTGTGGGGATGTTTGATTTCAAAATCATACGACCACAATACCACACCTTTTTTAGAGCACACCAAGCACCTGTCGTTATTTCTGTCTGTTATCAGCATACTGCCATCCGTCAACATCTTGCAATCATTGGGGTAGTGAAGATGTGTGCCGTCAGATAGCAAGCCTGTTCCATCAGACCAACCGTCTGATGTGAAAACCATTTCACCATTTGGATTAACTTCAATAACCCTGTTATTCGTTGTGTCGCTTATAAGGGTGTTACCATTTTCAAGGCGCTCGGCGCTATGAGCAAAAATAAGGTTATCGCCGTATCTCCATACGACTTTCCCTAATAAATCAACTTCAATTATTTCGCTGCCTTGGCTGGTTTCGTCTCCTGCATCGGTTATTAATGTGTTTTTGTTTGCCAACCTTTCAACATCGCAGGGAAACTCTAACATGCCTGAAATCCCGCGCTTTACTTCGTTTTTGTTTAACAATTTGTCACTCCTTTTATGATTGAACTCAACTCACTCACCTTCAATATTTGTTTTTTAAACCAACCGCTTTGGCGGCAATTACATATAGCCCAATTCCCTTAGTTTTTCCATTAACCCTTCCTTGTCTTGCCTCCTGCCGCCACGCTCGTCCGTGTTTTCCAAATCTTGTTCCCAAGCCGGGACATCGGTGGTTTTAGAAGTTGTTATTCGTGCGCCCAAAGAGCGATATCCGTTTTTATACAAAGAGCAAATGGGAATGTTATATTCAAAATGAGCATCCCAAACATCTCGCTCTGTAAAATGAAGGATTGGGCACAACCTCATGTGCTCCGGGTTATATTCTGTTTTTTCTCGCGGGCTGAAAAAAGTTTCGTTTGCTCTTGAACCCTGTTCGTCCCATCTTATGCCTTCAAAAAAGCCTTTTACCTTGCTTTCTTCCAAATACATATTTAAAGTTGCTGTTTTCATCAAATGATTGCCAACAAAAGACTCCGGCTCGTAATCAAACTCATCTTCTTCATAGCCTAAACGCTCGATTTCAGCACGGTTGCGCTTGTTTAAATCACTTATCTTAACGGTTGCTCCTAATTTTCCGCCCGCTGCTTTTGACACATCGTCGTTATGTATGTATTCGATTTGAACGCCGTATTTTTTCTCGTTTTCCGTTATAAAATCCCTAACTTCTTTGAACATATCCCCCTCATCAATGCAGAAACATTTGGGCATCGGCAAGCCGTCCTCTTGGCAAACCTGATAAATTGCCTCAAGCACCAAGGTGCTGTCTTTGCCCCCCGTCCAAGCTATTGACAAATCTTTAATGCTGTACTTGGCAAAAGCTTCTCTAACTATTTTTTTGCTGTCTTCCATCTTTTTTATAATCATTTCTTTGTTTCTCATAATATTCTCCTTTTTGGTTTTATTGTATTATTTATGAAATGTTACGAAAAAAGCATTTTATAATTTTCTTTCAATTTTTTATAAATAAGCAATGGCTCAACTTCATCATAATTTATTACAACTTCATACATAAACGGCCCGCCGTAGTTTATGCTTGCAAGCAGGTCTATTAAATCATCCCAGTTTATCTTTCCCCTGCCCGGCAACCAATGCTTTTCATCTACAAAATCGTAATCAGAAATATGAGTGGTAATTATTTTAGAGCCTATATTCTCAACAAAACTTTTATGTGTTTCGCATAACAGATGATTAACATCAAAGCATACGCGCAAGTCGGGAATTTCTGATATAATCTCTTGCAACTCCTTGCTGGTATTGCCCAAGCAGGTGCGCGGTAAATTTTCAACCGCTAAAACTATTCCAAGTCTGTTTGCCCTCTCGTTAAGAATTGCTAAAGACTCTTTGCAATGCTTCATGCTTTCCGGTCGGTGTTCATTTTTAATCGGTTCTCCGCTTGCATGAATAACCGCCACCCCAATCCCTATTTCAGCGGCAGCCTGCATCAGTTTTGTATCCTTTTCAAGCGTCCTGCCCCTTACATCTTTTTCAAGATGCGCCGGGTTGTTAAAATCATGATGAAAAGGAAGATGCAAAGAAGATAACTCCACACCGCTATCCATCGAATATTTTTTAATGTTGCTCCAATTTATTTCATCATAGTAATCATATTTAACGGAAATCTCCATGTGATTTATCCCCACATTGGCAAAACAATCAAACAACTCTTTGCTTAAAATGGTGTTGCCGCATGTTGAGGCGCCCATTTCAAAAATTGGCTTTTTCAAAATATACGCTCCTTTGAAATACGGACAAGGCAAAAGCGCTTGTATTTTAAACTTTTTGTTAAATCAGCATTTACCACGCCCTGTATTTATCATTTTTCATAAAATTTTAAATAATTATTCAGTCTTTCGTTGTCCATCTGAAAACTACCACATCCCTGCAATATGCCGCGCTTTGTCGGATAAATACCTCATCGCCCACCAAAATGTCATTTGGTGCAATCACCGCCTGCCGAGTTACAGACGAAGATGTGACCTTTCCATCTTGGCAAACCGTTTTGACATCAACGCTGCACACCTTTGCTTTGCCGACATCAAATGGCACAATAAGCATAGGGGCATCGTTTGAATCTCTAATTGTTTGCTTGCCTTGAATAAAAGCAATGTCACCCTTTTTGGCAATAACCTTTCCAAAAATTCTTTGATTAGCATAATTTGTGCCAAGTTGAGATGCGTCAGAACCTTGGGTTGTGTTGTTTAAGCCTTTTATTTGATACTCTGCCGATGTTTTAGCGCGAGAGCCGTCAAAAATTACCGACAAACCGGTGATTTCATTTGTATATTCATCAAATGTGCATTGAACAATATCGCCGGGTAAAATCTTGGTTTTATTTATAACATTAACCGGTGTATTAGCAACGACAATTTCGGGAACAAGTGTATAACCATAAGTATAATTCCCAATCAAGTTGCCCATTACAACATAATTGCTAAGCACCATATCATTTTTCACCAAAAATTCCGCCTCAACGCCGCTTCTGATGCCAACCAGCTTTTTCTTGACATTGCCTTCGCTGTCTATCGTGTCCCTTATTTCCGTTATCACAAGCGGCCATGTTTTATCGTTTAAAGCAGGTGTTGCAAAAGGGAAGGTTCGTATCAATAAATATTGTGCGTATGCGCTGTCATCAACTGCATAAGCGCTTACGATATAGTCTTTATTATCAATCAATACAGATTCATTAAAAAGCGCCATTTCTTCATAGTCAAGCTTTTGATTGCTGTCAACGGACGGAACCGTGAAAATTCTTGTTTTTTCGTTTATAAAAAACTCATGCACTCCCACACTCAATCCGCCAAATAAGTTGCCTGCCTTCCTATACCGAAGTGAACCGGAAACAACCGAGTTGGTTTTGCTCGTTCGGCTATCTGATATTTCAACTAAATTAGTTCCGTTAGGAACAATATCATTGCCATCGGTAACCAATTTTCCCTGTATTGCCTGTGAAATTGAATTCACCTTGTTTTCTTTATTTAATGTGTATGATATAAGTTTTCTGCAACTGTCCTCATTCGCCTCGTCCCATAGCAGATTTTCGCCGACAAGCCCCAATCCGTCCTTTTCCAGCTTATCGCCGTGCTTGTTGGTATATGTAACTTTGGGCGCCAACTCAAAAACTTTATACCCACTCATGGTTAACAGCCCAATCTTGCTTGGCATAAGGTTTTTACTTGCACTAAAATCAATTAAAGCCGCAATTTGCATTGAGTTGGTTCTATGTGACACAGCGCTTACATACCCAAATTTATTAAAATGAAATATTGCCTCATCACCGGGCTGTATTCCAAGGGTATCGGTAGCATCTTTGGAAATAAAATAAACAATACCGTCTATATTCAAAAAATCGTCTCCGATTACTTCGACCACCTTGCCTTGTTTTTGTTCCCTGCATACTGTTATTTCTATGTAACTTTCATCATCAGACTCGGCAACTGAAAGCACATCCCACTTTTGCAGTTTTTGAATATCTGTTTCCTCGCCATCAAAAAAGATAGTGTAATCCCTTTTGCGCATTTTGCCCTCTAAGTTTATTAATGTGTTTGGATGATACATACCGTAAATAGAGCTTGTTGATATGGTATCAACAACAAAATCATTGTATTGCTTTAAAATAACAATATCAAACCCCCCGCCGTTATCAATCAATGTAAGTTCGGCATTTAGGTTTCCGAAATCATCCAGCCTGTCGAAGTTGAAGTTTTCAAGTTTTTTATTGTTTGCAATTATTTTGGCGTTATCCAAAACGGCGCATGACAATTCTTTACCGCCGTCTACATAACTTATCTGCACATTTCCATAACCCACTTCACCTTGCGAGCCTGTTTTTTCATATGTTATTGATAAAAAGTTTTCGGGTGTTATTTTTGCAACGCTTGTACTTGCTTCAACCGGCTTGACCAATAGCAACACAGGTTCTTCGTGTGTTTTGTTGAAATAATAAAATACAACCTTTCTGCCGAAAAAATCGCTTGCATTAGCTTCGCCTTCTTTATATATTCCTTCAGATAAGGCGTCGTTTTTATCATCTTTTATTCTTACATAACCACTTTGAGGCCTATTTGTGTCAAATAACGAAACAAAGTCGTTAGATGCAATAATTCCTGTCCCACGGAACAAGTCAAAATATTTTTCCATAAAAAGAGGTCCTAATTGATAGCTTTCTTTTAAACCGTAAGCTTGCCTTTCAAAAACAGCAGTATGTAGTGCATTATAAAGCACCTTTGCCATTTCTGCGCCGGTTATGTATTCCGATGACAAAAATGACACGCCCGAAAATAACTTCAGTTCAGTTGCAATTGCCGAATATGATGTTAAGGTGTTATCCATTGCCTCTGCCTTTACATCATGCTCCAGCATTTTTACAACAAGCTTTGCAACTTGTTGAATTGTTGCAGCTTCATCGGGGGCAAATCGGTCATCGCCTACACCGCTAACCAAACCCAGCCTATAAGCGGTATTTACCTCTGAAAATTCATTATGCTCCGGGGGAACATCTTTAAAGAACTGTTGCTCGTAGTCCGTATAATCGCCTAACCCCAAGCACCTTATTATTAAAGCCACCGCCTGCGCTCTTGTTAGTTTCGCTTCAGCGTTAAAAAAATCATCCTTACTTGCCTTAATTATTCCAAGCGCCATTAAAAGCGCTGTTTCTATCGGTGCGTCGTTATCGCTTTTTATATCTTGCCCATTTGTATGGATTTTGCTTTCTTCCGAAAAAGCATCAGCTTTTTCGTCCGCATTTTGCAATGGCGGGTTGAGAATAAACTCTTTAATGCCAAGCCCTTTGCTTGTGCTTGCTTTTAACATGATGTGTTTTGTGCCGACTGTCGGAAAAGAATATATTTGCATATCAGCGGTATTAAAACAATGCGCGTTTTCCACAATTGTTTCATACTCGTCCTCTTCTTCTGAAACCTGAATACTAAAGCGATATTCATTTTCAGGCCGGTGCCAAATTATCCCTATGCTGCTCACCCGTTGAACCTGCTCGTACTCATAAACAATAAACGCATTATTGTCTTGAATATACCAAAAGGTGTCGGTGTCGTTGTCGATAGTTTTATGCAAATCATCAACTGCCGACCCCCCGCTATCGCTCAATGATAACGGCATAACAGCGTAGGATATTGAATTGACAGGCAAAACAATTGCAATTATCAACAGAATAATATAAATTTTTCTCATACAAATTTTCCTTTCCGGTTAGTAAGTGCTTTAGCATTGCAAAATGTATCGTTTTTATTTTAAAGCTAAAACTTTTTTGTCATTCGGCAGTAAATGTCTTTTGTTATTCTGCCTGTCAAAGGCATGCCCTTTGCAAAAAGTTCAAGCTGCTCTATCACAATTTCAACAAGGCGTTGATGACAATACATTGTTTTGCCGCCCAAATGGGGCGTTAATATGGTGTTATCAAGCTTGCGCAAAGGATGGTCAACTGCAAGGGTTGGCGTTTCATACACATCAAGCGCAGCAAAAAGCTCTCCTTTTTCAAGCCTTTTTAACAATGCGTTTTGGTCAATAATCTTTCCCCTTGCCGTGTTAACAATCAATGCTGTGCTTTTCATTTTGTTAATTCGTCTTTCGTTCAGCAAATGTAAGGTGCTTTCATTTAGTGTATGGTGAATAGATATTACATCACAAATTTCGCATATTTCATCAACATTTGAAATTTCAACTCCCAGCTTATTCGCCTCGTCCGATGTAATATAATCGTCCGCCACCATAATCCTCACATCAAAAGGTTTTATCAGCGAAATAACCTCACGGGATATTTGACCAAACCCCAAAAGCCCAACGCATTTACCGATGAGCGAATCGGTTAACGGTCTTTCATTGTTTTCAATTTCAACACCGGATTTTTGCATTGAATCAAACACATGCCACCTTTTAAGACCCATCAGCATAAGCAGTAATGTGCTTTCCGCCAGCGGCTTTGCAAACCCCCTGTTTCCGCTCACAACATTTATATCTATATCAAAAACATCCTCACTAACCACATCTTGCACACTTCCGCCGATATGACCAATGAATTTTAATTTTTTCGACATCAAATCACTTTTTTTAATGCAAGGCGCTCCCCAAGAAACTATTATTGCATCATACTCTTTTGCAATAGTTCCAACATCGTTAGCGGTTATTTGTTGGCTGGTTTTATTTTCCCCAACCTCTCCTAACTTCTCAATACGCGCCCTTATCTTGGGGGTAATAAATATTTCTTTTTCTCGACCGTTTGGTATTGCAATATAAGTTTTCATTTTGATTTATCCTTCAAATGTTTTTTATCAAACCAGTTTTTGGCGTATGGCAACACAACGGAATAATCTGCAAGCTCGGGGTTGTGCACCTTCTCCCATTTAACCGACACAATACCGTCAAAGTGCGAAAGATTTAGTTCATTATAAATCGCGTTCCAATCAAAGACGCCTTGGTCAATTAACGCATGTTTCGCTTTGTCCTCCCCAGCCTTTTGGGGTAGTTTGTTTGCCACATATACCTCTTTTATAAACGGCTTAACCTGTTTGCACACCGCTATCACTTCATGCGGCTTGCAATGGTCCGGAGAAAACAAAAGCCCTATATGCGGCGAATTTGCATGGCTGATAATCTCCAACACCCCGCTATCATCTGCCCATCCCTTATGATTTTGAATTATTATACCTATTTTATTATCAAATTCTTGAATTGAGTTTGCAGCTATTTCGGCAAAGTTTAAAGGGCTGTAAACATCTCCGAAAAGGCGAATGTTTTTTGCGCCTATTAGGGAAGCCATTTCCAAAGAAAATCGCATATAATCACGCAAGGCCTCTTTTGATTTGTCGTCTGCGGTAAGGCGAGGATTGTAGCACATCAAAGCTCCGGGAATAATGTTTTCGCTTATATATGCATCCCGTATTTGCAAAACATGAGCCGGGGTTGAGTGTGACTTAACCTCTCCGTTACTATTATAAAGCCTAATCGACACCGACTCGTAATGATACTTTGTCGCAACCCTAATTGCCTCAACGCCGGTCAATTCGGGGGTTGCCATTGTAGTAAATCCAAGTTTCATGTTAGCACCACCTATTTTTTTGCAGGCGCCGCCACAGTTTATAGCAATTGTGAACGGCACCTGCTTTAAAAATTTATTTTATCTGATACACCTTAAAATTATCAAATATCGTGTCGGAATGATATGTTCTAAAACCAATTTTCCCATATTCGTATGGCTCGGAGTCAACGATATCATGTATTACTTCACCGTCTATTTTAATTTGAAGATGATTATCGATTTTTATACATTCAATAAAATATTCCGTTTCAAAACTTGTTGTTTTATTCATATCCTCTGACAGAATAATAAAACCGGGGTCTTTTCTAACACGGCTGTGCCCATAAGTAAAAGTGAGTATATAAGAATTTACTGTTTTATGATACTCTCCATAAAAACCGCTGTGTTCCTCCGACAACACATCTTTACCATCAAGAGTTGTTGCATAAAAGAAAAGGTTTAAGTTTTTCGCATCATCCACATTAACCGCTTTGCAATTATAGCTAATGTAAAGATTTCCCGAAAATTCTTCATCTACCCATAAAGTGGTGCCCGAACCCGGCAGAACAGGGTCGCTAAAATGCAACACCCCATCTTTTACATCGTAGCCGCCCATGCCCTCTAATTTGAAATTGTTTTTATTGGTTTCAAAGTTGTCTTCATACACAAGTTCCAATGTTTTATCCTTCAGCATATCCACCGCTCCCTCAAAAGCAACCTCGCCTAACATTATTGGCAAAGAATTTGCCGCCAATTGCACAGCGCTTTCTTCCGATATCGGGCTATTCCAGTTATCCCAAGCAGCATCTGCAATGCCGGCAAGAAGATTGTTTTGTCTTGCAACAGCAACATATCCAACGGGGAAGTTTTCGCTTGTTTCAAGCGCTTTATCTTGTTTGCACGCCATTACGATTATTTTAACCGCCTGCTCGAATGTCAACAAGTCGTTCGGACCAAACAAGCCTTGACCATACCCGTTTACAATCCCTTTATCTGCGGCAAAAGCAACATATCCGCTTAAATTATGATTTAAAGAAACATCGGAAAAAGATGTGTCTTGCGGAGCAATTTCAGGCGAGCCCATAGCTTCGCTGACCATTTTCAAAAATTCTGCCCTTGTAACGCCTGCGACATACTCGACGGCGTTATTTTCATCTGCATTTACTCCAAAACAACAACCAAAAATTAATGTTAAACCAAGAACCGATATAAAAACAAGTTTTAATAAGCTTTTCATCAAACTGTTCCTCCCTAAACTTTTTTGCATTAAGTATTTTAAGCTTTGATAGGATAAAAACCTAAAAGTCATCTACTATTCCGGAGCCGTCAAACTTTAATGCTTTTGTTATTGGGTTGCCTGTGCTGACACCCTCCCATAAAAACAACTTTATAAATGTGTTTTGAGAAATATTTTCTACCGGCAAGCTTAATTGTATGTTATCCGAACCGCCGTTTTCCGCTAAATCTTCCAAATTACCAATTACCGCGCCTTTTAGCATGTTTCCGTCAAACAACGCCATTATAAGGTCTGCCGTTACCGGAATTATTCTGTTGTTTGTTATGCCAATTTTGCAAGTGATGTCACCTTCTTGCAAACCGCCTTCGGTTATGTCAATACCGTCTTTTTCAAACGCCTCTAAATTTGCTTCAACTTCCCAATCGCCTGGCTCATATTCAATCAGTAAATATGCGGCATACATCCCATTGCTTGATTCACGGTCGCGGACAGCAAATCCATTGGTGCTGCTGGAATCCGCTCTTCTTTTAAACCCAAGGCTTGCTTTTTGGTCTCCGTTTTGCTCCGCAATAATGTATTCTGTCACATCAAAGGGAGAAATGCGCTTGTCATGATTGGCATCTTGTGCAGGCGTGGGCAATGGGTCCATAGTCCACGCATACCCTGCATCATTGCTGCCGTTTGGAACCGATTGCGAAGCAATAGCAACATCGCCGTAATCGGGCATGTTGGAATAGGTTAATGTTTCCCTTTCCCAATTATCATCATCAACAGGGTACACATCCACCGTTGTGGTGCCGCCCCACATACGCCAATAAACATACAGTTCCGCCTTTTTCACCGGAGCTGTCAGCTTGCTTAAATCAAAGCGCAAAAATGTCTTGGCAATATATCCGTCTTCTGATCTTTCAGCGGTAAATAAGCTTGAGTTGTCCACCGGGTTATTAATATATTCAGGGGTATTTATTGCTGCCGCATTTTCCGCCACCGGCAATTTTACAACCTTGCCGCGCAAATCCAACACCTTAACCATTAGATAGGGAGTATCCGCGCCTTTATACATAACGCGCGTTCCGTTATCCGACCCGGCAGCGCCATCCCTTTCAATAACAACACCGGCAACCTTATCGCCCTTAGCCTCCGCTTTTATATAATCGGTCACATCAAAAAAAGCTTCGGAAAAAGCATCGGTATTAGACACAGCAACGCTGTCGCCGCTTACTTTCGTTCCGATTGGCGGTTTGGTGTTGAATGTCATGCTTTCTCCGTCCCAGCCGTCATATTCAACCCCAAAGGCATTTAAATTTGATACCCCGCCCCAACTTCTCCATTTAAAATGCAGTTTGGCTTCTAAAATATCTGCCGGTTTAACCGAGCTGACATCAAATTTAAAATACATAATTTTGTGCAATCCGCTAACACTTCTGTATACAGTAATTAAAAAGTCTCCCGGGACGACAGGATTATCAGGTGAATCAGAAGAAACCTGCGCGGCGTCGCTAAGCTCTATCCTCACCCATTTTGTCGGCAATTCCTCCGCTGTTGCCGTTATTCCCCCAAATGACATTAAGCCAAGTGAAAGAATTAATGCCAAAACTTTAATTGATTTAAACTTTAACATTGTTTAATACCTCCCCCAATTTTATTTAAATTATATATGTTATATGTGTGCGACCAGTCTTTTAATTATTGTTGCCGCTTGTGCCCGGGTTGCCTTCCCGAAAGGTTGAAAAGAATTATTGCCGACTCCTTTTATAATCCCCTTTAACACTGCGGTGCTAACATAATCTCGTGCCCAATCGCCTATTTCGTCCGCATCTTCAAAAATGCCCAAACTGCTGTCCGATTCTGCCGTTTCTCCATATGCCCTCACAATAACCGATGTCATTTCCTCTCGTGTTATCGGTTGTTCGGGCAAAAGCCCGCCATCGCTTAAAAGGGCATTATCAATCAACCCATAGTCGTATGCGGCTTGCAAAATATCTGCATACCAATCGTGCGGGGCAACATCGGCAAACGAACCTTTATATTCGGTTGCATCAACATTTAGCGCCCGCAAAACCATGGCAATAAACTCTGCTCTTGTAACATCCTTATCGGGTGCAAATAGCTGGTCGCCCACACCGTTTACAATATCCAAAAGCGCCATATACTCTATGTCTGTTTTGCCCCAATGCCCTTTTATATCGCTAAATGTTACCCGTTTTGGCTCGCTGTGCTTATATGTTAATTTATATTTTCCGGGCAGTCCTTCAAAATAAAGCACTCCGCCCTGCGCCGATACCGAACCGATATGAGTTTGTCCGCTGGGCTTTTCTATCTGCCAAACCCCTTCGGCAAGGTCTGCAACGGCAAACTTTAAAACTTCGCCGTCTCCCTTTATGTCAAAAATAATTTCATCCATGCTGCGCGTGCCGTTTTTAGAGAAAAGATTTAGCGTGTCATAAACTTTCACCCCAACAAAATCGTTTGTTTCAATCTTTTCTACCGGAAGTTGCGTCGGTCCGTCATTTTTATCCATAAACTGCATTACATTTAGAAAAAGGTCCTCCTTGCTTGGGGTTTGAGGGCTAACCTGCAACCGCCACTTTCCCGGGCCGCTTGCGTTTTCGGCAAAATCCGCGGGCGGAGGAAAAAGCTCTCCAAAAACATCATACCCGTTTTTATAATCATCACCTTCGCCGCCGATTACCTCAATGGAAAGGTTGGTCAGCTCCGGCAAAAGCGTGTGATTTACCATTCTGCCGTTATATCCTAATTGGTCGCGTACAATATATGCGGCGTTTCCTCTTACTTGAGGTTTTTGGGCGCTATGCAAAAGCCAATACTTTTTAAAGCCCGGGTTTGACGAGGTAACCCTATCAAACACTATCAAAGCAGCGGGGTGTTCATCATTCTTAAAATTTAAAAACATAAAGCTGCGTTGAAACCCTTCCACCTTTTCTGAATATGCGTCTGTCAAATCCCCTTTTAAATAGCTAAAATCAGGGGATATTTCATCCGGACCAAACTCATAAGCCAAAACTTCGCCTGTTTTATAACCAAGCTCGTGAATTTCTTGAATTGATTGGGGTTCTTTGCCATCGTTTGGCCAACGCTGTCCGCCGTCATTAACCGCCCTTTTGGGAAACTCCTCATCCGGATCATAAACCAAAAGCGTGTTATGGGCTATTGTGCGATGATTATAATTTAAGTCATGAATTGTGTGGTAGCCATCATACATACCCGATTCAACCGCCAAGGGTCCTTTGTAATACACCTCAAAATCACCTGCATCAAGGTGAGCATGATTTCCAAAATGGTATTCGCCAACCTTCATTTGCGCTACAACAACATTTGAGTCTAAATTAGGTTTTCCGTTAATATCCCACCCGGTTCGTGCTATCATTGCGCCGATAGGGGTGCCAAAATATCTGGTGAGGGGCAGCGTTTCCACAGACTGCCTTTCAATTTCGGGGTTTAACAATAAAATCATAAAAACCTTTTCCATTTGGTAAATGGAATCAGGGTCGGCGCTTGCTAAACCTTCGGGATAATCCATCATAAAGGCATCAAGAATATATGGGTCCTCGTATGCTCCGATAACACCTATATATGATTTTCGATACCGAGAAACCCAGTCACCAACAGGGTCTTCATTGTTGCGTGTGTCTCCGTCCGGCATAAGCAAGCCATCCGGTCGGCGTGAATAAATTGCACTATACATCATATCGGCTCTGCTATCTTCAAGAACCTTTGTTCCGAGGGCTTTTTCAAGCATAAACGAGCCCAACATCGGATACCCAAAGCGCTGTTCTATGTAGCTTGTGCCTTGGTGATGCCATCCCGCTTGGTTTGCAAAATTAAACGAATCAACAAACTCGCTAAAGAAATGCCCTCCGGCTAAATCGTACATTTCATTATCGTCGCCATAAAGGGCTATTGCAGGGGCAAGTGTGGATATCATGAAAAGTTCTTCGCCTTTGTGACCTGTAATCGTTCCCACGGGGGTTGGCGGGTAAGCGCTTTTAGATAGCGTGTGTATTCTATTCTTTAAATTTGCCGCTATATCTTTCTTTTGTTGTTCGTCCATAAAATCATGACACCAGTCATAAGCCATAGAAGAAGCAAGTATCAGCGGCGCAACAACCTTTCTGCCCTCGCCGAACCGTGTTGAATTCAAATCGCTTGTTTTTACCGTTGCCAAGGCATTATGCGCTACCGAAACAGCTTTACGCGCGGCTTCCTCGTCACCATATATCAAATATTTAAGTGCATTGCCAAAAACAATATTAGATTTTGCCATGATTGTTGCACCTTCGGGTTCTAAATCGGTAAAGCTCATCATTACAGCCCATGCCTCTGACAAAAGTTCCGCTTGAATTCTGCTTTTAATCTTTGGCACATCATCTTTTGTAACGAAAAGCCTCGGTCTTTCCAAAGCAGGCGCAAAAGGCGGCTTGGGGAATGTGTGCTCTATTTCAATAGGCGCAATGTTGTCGGCATTATATTCCGTTATTATTTTGCTTTGGTCAAAATTAATTTCCAAATATGGTCTTTTCCCGTCCGCCTTTGCTATGCGAAGACCGGAAGCGGATGTTACGGACGGCTTAACTTTAATTACCGCAAAGCTGATAATACCATCACCATTTTGCTGTGCTTTAGCATATTCGGTTATATCAAACGGCTCATCGGTCAACTTATAATCTTCGGTATAAGATTGTACCTTTTGTTTTGAAATTGGAATTTGTGTGTCATAAGCGGGTTTATTATTAAAATTTATAGTTGCTTCGTTCCAATTTTTGTCTGCTACCGAATGCAAAAAAACATCACTTGTACCGCCATAATTTTTAAAATGGAAGTTCAAATTTGCCGAAACGATTGGCTTTGAAATTGCACCTAAATTAAACTTCATATATATGATTTCAACAAGATGACCCTCCGGCGTTTTCTCACTATATTGAGATGAGGTAACGCTTGATAGGTACTGTGCATTGGTTTGTGCGCCGTTTCGCAGGTCTACCTTGTTGGAAACGCCCGCAAACTCTGTAACAGGCAATATAACAATATCTTCTGTTTGAGCCCACACCATGGACACACTCAAAAGACTTATTATTATCAATGTTACAGCTATAATTCGATTTTTCATTTAATCTCCCCTTTTCGTCAAACTGCAATCTACTATAAAGCTACTTTATTTCACCATGTAATTCATGTTTTAAAGGAATCATTAAATCAAGCCCCTTCCATAGCATCGCCTTTAATGTTGTTCCGGGCGCAAGGTTTGAAAGTGATGCAGAAACCAATCCGTTTGCGCCGCTTTCGGTTGTAACGGATGCCAACTTTCCCGCTTTATATGCGGCAAGAACAATAACGGAATCACCCTCTCCATACAACTGCACCTTCGCGCTTGCGCTTTTATTGTCTTCATCGACATCTAAAACAAAACCACTTATTTCATTATCGCCAAGGTATTCCAATGTTTGTTCGCAATCGTTACTATCAAAAATCAAAATTTCGCCTTCGTTGGAAACTGCCTTTATTTCGCCGCTTGGCAAAACCCTCCACAAGCCCGGCGCAACATCCGTTATTGCATATTGCATCTGTCGGCTGTCTTCATTGAGCGAAATGTGAAACGAATTTGTAATTTTTTCTCCGTCTTTGGAAAAAAGCACAATTTTATCAAGAATCTTCACCCCAACCATCTGAGTTGTTTCAAGCATTTGAGGGGTTATGGGCAAAATGGCATTTGAATTTTCTTGTAAACACATTACATTCAAAAACAAATCTTCTTGTGCATTCTCAATCGGGCTTACTTCAACCCGCCATGCACCCGAGCCATTGGTATTTGGTAATTGAACGCCATCGGCGGGGAAGTTTTCGCCGTTTACATCAAATTCGTGACCAAGCCCGCCTACTTTTGTTATTTGCAAATTATCATCTGTCGGCAGGAATGTATGGTTTATCAACTTGCCGCCGTATCCAAGCTCGGAACGGGTTATGGTAGTAACTTTTCCGTTAAGCTGTGGTTCTTCAATGCTATGTAACAACCATGTTTTTTTATATTCCGGGTTTGATGAGATTACTCTGTCAAACACCACAAACGCTCCGGGGTAACCTTCATCTTTTAAATTTATAAACAAAAACGACCGTTTATGCTGCTGCACCTTGTCGGTATATGAATCGGTTATATCGCCCTTTAAATAGCTGAAATCCGGAACCTTCTTGTCAGGACCGAAGTAGTGAGCCAAAATTGTTCCCGTCTTGTACCCTTTGGTTATTAAATCAAACATATCGCTCGGCTCTTTTCCATCGTTTGGCCACCGCTGCCCGCCGTCATTAACAGCGCCTTTTGGAAATTTCTCATCACGGTCGTACACGAGCATTGCGTTGTGCGCAATAGTGCGCTTATAATAATTAATATCATGTGAACTGCCGTAAGAGGTGTACTTGCCCGAATCAATTGCTAAAGGGCCTTTGTAGTAAATTTGAAAGCTACCCGAATCCAAGTGGTTATGATTGTTAAATTTAAATGCCCCCACCTTCATGTATGCCACAACATCGCCTGAATCAGCGCCGATATCCCACCCTGTTCGAGCAACCATCGCGCCAATGGGATTTCCGAAGTAACGGGTCAGCGGCAAATCGGAAACAGGCTGCCTGACTAACTCGGGGTTATATAACAGAAGGTAAAGTACGCTCTCCATAACATATATCGAATCAGGGTTAGTGTTTTTTATTCCGTTAGGATATTCCGTCAAAAAAGCATCTTGCACAAAAGGGTCGTCATACGAGCCTAAAGTTGACATGTACACCTTTCTAAACTTCGTTTTATATTCGTTAGGCTTTTCGTCATAGTATTTCGAATCCCCATCATCAATTATCCTGCCGTCAGGCAAACGGGAATAAATTACCGAATACGCCATTTCCCGCTGGGATTCGTTGAAAATATTATCCAACCCCATTTTATTAAATATGGTTGAAACTATCATCGGGTACCCGAACCGCTGCTCGATGTACTGTGTTCCTTGGTGATGCCACCCTGCGCTGTTGGCAAAGTTAAGCGCCTGCACATACTGTTCAAAAAAATGTTTTCCGCAATTTTTAAATAATTCCGGCGCTTCATCGTAAACCGCAATGGCGGGAATTAATGTGCTTATCATAAAAACTTCTTCGCCTAAATGGCTGGTTAAAACGCTTCCCACATTCGGATATATGCCGTTTTCAGAGCCAAGCCTTTTGAAGTTTGCCGCAAAAACATCCTTTTCTTGCTCGGTAAGAATATCATAACACCAGTCATATGTAAGCGCGCAAGCCAACATAAAAGGGGCTTTTGCTTTCCTTGGCTCTGTATCATCCACATTAAAAGTTTCTGCGTTTGCATTTATTATGCTGTTGCAGGCAATATCAACCGCCCGTCTGCCGGATTCCATGTCGTTTTCCGCTATATAGCGCAAAACATTGCCAAAAATTATATTTGCTTTTCTTACTATGTTTGCACCATCTGCATTTAAATCGCCAAACCCTTTTAAAGCCTCATACACTCCGCTCAGGGGTTGTTTTGTCAGCTTTTCTTTAAAATCTTCTATCGTGTTCGGTCTTAAAAAAATGCGCGGATGCCCTGGAGGCAGTTCCGGTATTTTGTTTGGCGAAAGCATTGCAGGGTCAAAATTAAGTTCAAGGTAAGCGCCCATGATCCCTTCTTCCCTTGGCACAATGCGAAGCCCCGATGTTCCCTGATAAGAAGAAACAGACGCTTTAACCAAAACCAAACTGGCTGTCTTGTCGCCCTGTTGTTCTGCCGCTATGTATTCGGTAACATCAAACGGTCGTTCTGAAACAACATATTCTCCGGTATATGATTCATATCTTTTCCAACTTAAATATTCTTCTATATAGCCCGGTTGATTGTCAAAGGTTAATGTCGATTCGCTCCAATTGTCATTTTGCGCCGGATAAACAAAAACATTTGATGAGCCTCCGTAGTTTTTCCAACAAACATAAAGTTTGGCTGAAGTTATTTGCTCTGCTATATCGCTTAAATCAAACTTCAAATAAACCATTTCAACAAGCTGCCCTTCTTGCGTATCTTCTTCGTATTGCGGTGCAATAACGCTGCTGTAAAACGGGGCATTATTTTGTGGAACACATCGTTTTTCTATTTTATTTGACACGAAGCTATCTTCGCACACGGGCAGCTTAAAAGGTTGATTTGCAGCATATGCGCTCTCTTTACAAAACCAAATGAGCGAAAGAAAAACCACAAGCAGTTTACATATCTTTTTCATATTTGTATGGTTACCTTACCTTGACAAACTGCGCTTGTAAGCCTGGTCATAAGCAGAGATAAGTTCTTCTACGCCCATCTTTTTAAGCTGCTCCACATACGAATCAAAGGTTGAATCTATGTTTTCAATTCCCATAAGCCATCTTTGTTCTTTTTCTATCGCATAAGTTTGAATTGCCATGAGCTTGGCATTTATAACTTTATATTCCTCATTGGAGAATTTAGGAGTCATGAAAGGTCTTTCCACAACCGGCTCGTACATATCCCAACCAGCAATGCCAATTTCATCAATCATTTGTTTTTCTCTGTTCATACTAAAAATTGTTCCTATTCGCGCTCCCAACCCTATGTTATTTAAATATGTTAACGCAGTTTCAGGTGCATTTAAAATTTCCGGTTTAAGCGCCGGGAACCCATCTATTTTGTCGAAGTGTTCACCTTCTATACCAAAGTTTATAAGTTCTCTTCCTTCTTCGCTAAGCCAAAAATCCATATATTTTATCGTTTCAATCGGGTGTTTGTTGTTTACCGATATGCCCCACCCAAGTTCTTGAACGCTTTCACGACCCAGCAAGTGCGGACGATTTCCGTTAATATCAGTAATCGGCGGAACGGCCACAACTTTGAACCCCGGAACCTTATCGGCTAAAATATGATTGTAAGCTGTTGTAGAAACAAACCAATCAATTGTGGAGCCCCCTAAGTTGTCGGTAAAAAGAATGTCCCTGCTTTTACCGCCTCGTGTATATACCTCTTTGTCGATAAGCCCTTCTTCGTACCATTTTCTTGCCTCTTTCATTGCAGTTTTAAAGTTTGGCTCAATCCTCCCGTACTTAACCTGTCCATCTCTGTAATACCAACCGGCTTCCGCCTCAAAATAGGGAAGCAAAGTATCTATCACTTTACTTCGGAAAAACAAAGGAACTTCATCTTTCGCGCCATTGCCATTAGGGTCGTTGTTTCGAAATGCCGAAAGCACATTATAATATTCCTCCGTTGTTGTCGGCATTTGCAAGTCTAATTTGTCTAACCAATCCTGCCTTATAAAAATTCCGACAGAGGCAAGCCCTTCTCTTGCTGACGGTATATGGTATACATTCCCATCGCTTGCCATTGCCATTTCTTTAAAACCGGGAAATTCATCCAACGCCTTTTTTATATTTGGCGCATATTCATCAATAAGGTCATTGAGTGGAATCAACGCACCCTCTTGACCGTATTTATCCATGTTTTTCGTTGTGCTGTGTATTATATCCGGAACATCGTCAGAAGCTATCATTATATTAAAAGCTTGTTCACTGTCACTAACGCTTTTTGACACGGTGCCCTTTAGCTTAATATTGGTAAGCTCAACCGCTTTTTTAAAAGGAACCCATTCATCGTCAAACGGTGTGCTGTCCCAATAGTGCATATGTATTGAAAGCTCAAGCAGCTTATCGCTTGCTAAACCGTCTGAAACCGAGCTGCCGCCAACTTCTCCACCTTTTTTAACTCCTCCGCAGCCTGCCAATGCAACAGCCAATGATACAACCAACAATAACCATGTTTTTTTCATATTTTACACACTCCTTATCCTTTTATGGCTCCCACCATTATACCTTTAACAAAATACTTTTGAATAAACGGATACAATGCAATTATCGGCACAGCGGCCACAACTATTGTTGCATAGATAACTGTTTCAGCGCTATAACCCAAATTAGTAATATTGACTGCCGATTCCGAAACACCCCCCGCCTGAGTTTCTATAATAAGTTTTCGCAACATTACCTGAAGCGGTATTTTGCTGTTGTCCCTTAACAAAATCATCGCCCAGAAAAAGGAGTTCCACCTATTTACAGCATAATAAAGCGTAATTGTGGCAATCGATGGCTTTGCAAGCGGCAAAATAATATTCCACAAAATTGACAAATCATTGGCGCCGTCTATTTTGGCAGACTCCTCCATTGAAATTGGAAGGCTTTCAAAATATGTTTTCATAATGATAACATAAAAAGCAGTACAGCCAAATCCTATTATAACCCCCAACCTTTGGTTGAGCAAATTTAGTGATTTAAGATTTAGATATGTAGGAATTATTCCCGCTTGAAACCACATTGTAATAAGCAGCAAAAAGGAGAATATCTTTTTGCCCCTAAGACGCTCTTTTGACAAAGGATATGCGCCGCAGATAGTAAGAAACAAGCTATACATTGTTCCGAAAACAGTGTAAATAACTGTATTTCCATAAGAAACCCATATTTCCTTTTGTTGCAAAACCATCTTATATGCATCCAACCTAAAAGATTTTGGGAAAAGATACACATTTCCCGATGCTACCGAAATAGTGTCGGACACGGAACACGCTAACACATATAAAAACGGGTATATTGCAAAAAAGGATAAAAATCCAATAAAAATATAATTAAAAATTGAAAACAGCCGCTCTCCCTTTGTTAGGTTCATCTTAGCACCAATAGCCTTTCCGAGCTCACATAGTTATAATGAAGTTTGCGCCTACGCACTTATCGTGAGCCGGACAAGGCGTATAAACGGCGTTTTGCGCATGTGCAGTTTTACCAAAGGCTTATTCCCGATAGCCATCTGGACACTTTATTGGAGAAAAACACCAATAAAAAGCTAACTACCGAATCAAAAAGACCCACCGCCGCAGAAAAAGAATAGCTCCCTTCTTGCAGCCCCGAACGGTACACATATGTGCTTACTACATCGGCAGTTTCGTATATTATAGGATTGTAAAGTAAAATAATCGCTTCATAACCCACATTCATTACCGTGCCAAGCTTCAATATAAGCATAATTACAACAGTTGGCAATATGCATGGAATGGTTATGTGCAATGTTTGTTTCCACCTGCCTGCGCCGTCAATTACCGCCGCCTCATACAGTTCTTGGTCAATCCCGGCAAGAGCGGCTATGTAAATAATAGCGGAATAGCCAGTGCTTTGCCACATGTGCATCAAGGTATAAATCATCCTAAAATACCGTGGTTCAGCTAAAAAGTAAATCTCATTTCCGCCAAAAAATTTTATTATCATATTTATAAGCCCGGATGTTGGAGATAAAAGGCTCATAACAATTCCAACAACAACAACGGTGGATACGAAATGCGGAATATATGTCAAAGTTTGCGTTATCTTTTTAAATTTTTTGTTTCTAACTTCGTTTATCAAAAGGGCAAGAATGATAGGGGCAGGGAACCCTATAATAAGCGAATATATGCTAAGCATAAATGTGTTGGTTAATGTACGCCAAAAAAAAGGACCCTTAAAAAAAGCTATAAAATGTTCAAACCCCACCCACGGGCTTCCCTTAAACCCTTTGTAAAGGCTATAATCCATAAAAGCTATCCTTATCGACCAAATCGGTCTCCAATAAAAAAGCACATAATAAGCAATAAACGGTATCATTAATAAGTAAAGATATCTATCCCGTGAAATATCGTTAAACAAGTTTCGGCAATACCGTTTGTTTTTTGTGATAAATCTTGGTTTATTAACAATTTGCAACTCTATATTTCCCCCATCTCGTTTTTGCTTTCATTTTTGTTTTATGTATATCTTGATTTTTTAAAACCCCTTGCACTTGCATCGCTATTATACATAAGGCAGATGCCTTTGTATATACTCGTTTTTTATGATTATGTTTAAAACTTCACATGTTGTCTGATTACTTTTTTATAATATGTTCAAAAGTGTTGATTCACCTGCAATGCAATTGAAAAAACAAATTTCATATAACGGAAAACCTTAACACAACAAAAAAACATACCGTTCGGTTTTTAACGAATGGCTAATCGTAATTTAACCGTTGATATGTTTTTTATTTTGTTGTTTTAGCTCCCTTTCGATGTACTTCCCCGGTGAGATGCCTTCGTATTTTTTAAATATTCTGATAAAAGTTCCTGTGCTATTACATCCGACATAGGCGCTTAAATCTTTAATTTTTATTTTGGGGGTTTCGTGCAACTTTTCTTTAGCTCTTTTAACACGGTAGATATTTAAATATTCTTTAAAATTTTCGCCCGTTATACTTTTAAACAATGTACTGGCATAACCGGCAGATAAATTCAAGCTGTTAGCAAGTTCGGTCAAAGAAATATCTTTATCGAAGTTTACATGAATAAAATCCAACATTTCCTCGGCTGTTTTTTTATCGTCTGCTCCCTTATGTAAAAACATATAATCAATAATTCGGTTAATAATGCCCCTTATTTTAAGCATAAGTTCTTTTTTGTCTGCAATCATTTTTAATTCAAGATAAAAAACCATCCCTTCATCAGATATTGCATGATGAGGAATTTTCGCTATTTGTATAATTCGGGTAATGGTTGAGGCTATGGAAAAAACAAACTGTGAAACGGCTTCCCCTTCTAAATTTCTTATTTCGAAATTTTCTTTAAAAATTCTTGAAAGCAAAATTTCAGCGTGCTCCTTTTTGCCGCTGATAATATAATTTATCAAATCCCTTTTCTGTATCAAGGGGATAATAAATGTCGCTTAAAAAGTCTTTTATATCCGTTTTAGATATAACCGACTTTCTTTGAACACCCCAATTATACTCAAGCGTCAGCATTGTATCAGAAAAACACTTAGCCAGCTCGTGCACACTAACAACATCCGGACTGTATGCCGCAATAACTTCAATTTCAAACACCGTTGAAATGGTGGTGAGAACAGATTCCAACTTGGATTTAAGCACAGATGTGTTTATATTTCCCAAAATAAAGCAACATCTTCTGCTGCTTAGTTCAATTTTTTCACAATATAAATACTTTGAAAGCTCCTCAAATAAAAGTTCATTAATGTTTTTGGTAATTTCATGCGCAGCAACATCAGAAAAACTTTCAAACTTTTCTGTTTCCAAAACCTCAAAAATGACAATACTTAACCTTCCTCGTAGGTTATAAAGTTTGAATTTTTCTATTTGTTCATCAATGTTTTCTCCGAAAATCAACCCTGTAATTAAATCTTTAAGAAATTTTATTTTAAGCGGTTGCTGGCTGCTTTCCATAAGCGATGAAAGCTTTTGGTAGTTGTCATGCACCGCAGTTATTGACTTTTCAATAAAACTAAATTCGCTGCCGGAAAGCGGTTCGCCCCCCGAAAACATATTTACAAGCTTAGCCACCGGGTAATATATCTTTTTCGAAGCATAGTATATAATGGTAAGGCTGATTAAAACCAAACCTATGCAAACCAATAAGGTCTCAATAATTATTCTTGCTTTGTAATCCTTTATTGGCGTCACATAAAGAAATTTTGCCATAAAACTTTCCGATTGAAGGGAATGCAACCCATATTCAACGGAACCGTTGACAAACTTGCCTTGCTGTAAGGTATCGTTTCTTAGCCCCAAATTAATAATATCTATTGTTTTGTCATCGTCAATGTTCATACCCTTATCAAAATACCAGCATTTTATTTCCTTGTCGCTTAATATTATAAACCCTTCGCCATTTGAAAAATCAACACCTTTGAATATATCTTTAAGATAAAAAGAAAAGAAAACAAGAAGACTTTCTCCGTTGGATAACGGCATCTTTTGAGCAATTGTAAGAAAACTCTCTGACCATGAGTCTTGGTTTGTGTTTGCAATAACATATTGCCCGTTTCCTTTATCCCAGTAGGCGTCAATTTCTTGCCATCGTAACTGGTCAAACCCAATGGTCTTATAAAAATCCTTCATAGTTAAAGCGGTGCCTTGTATAATCACCCTGCCATTTTTCATATTTGAAACGCCCAGTTGCACATCATAATTAAAGTGTTTTTTAAGCTCGTTAGATGTATTTAACAAAATAATAGGATTTGCATCGTCATCATGCGAATAATCAAGCATAACATCACTTGCAAAAACCCTTTCAGCCAAGGTTCGTGACATGTTCACTTTTAAATCTATTTTTTCTTTTAACTGGGTCATAAAAAGTTTTTCCTGGCTGCTAAGGCTTAAATTGGCAAGCTTTAAACTTGAACGAAAATAAATAATTGCTGTAAGGAGAGAAAATGTGAAAGCAATGACAAAAAATGCAATAAAAATTTTAAACAAATACTTTCTTTTTATCACCCCCACCCCTCCTTATAAAGAATTTTAGCTGGTGTATAAAAAGTTAGGTGCCATTTCGTTGTGTATTACTTCAACACTCCACGATGAAATATTCCATCATGCAAATGAGTTCAGTTTTATGCATTCTTCAGCTTTTAATTTAGGGCTGTGCTACATTTTGCCTAATTTCAACGGTGACCTCACTTATGTTGCCCAAAGCGAAGGTATTTGCCGGCAAATCCAGCTGTGCGGTAACTTTAGTGGTTTTTGTTATACCGCTTGCGTTTATCGGCGCCGTATCAACCTGTGTGATGTGTTCCAAAACATCCGGACGCCCAAGTATGGTTATTTGACCGCTTGAAATAACTGTTGCATCAAAGCCTTCTGCCGCATCTTTTATTATCGGGTTTATTGCAATCGTCTTTCGTTTCAGCACCTCGCATCTAACCTCTACCATGTTTGGAGCGGAAGTTAGATATTTATTTAACACGGCATCTCCGTTCGTATTGTAAAAACCCAGTTCCCTTGTTACCAGTATATCATCGTTTACGCCGCTTACATCAACCGTTGCCACAACCCGCTCAATTGACGCCACCAGTTCCCCGGGGCCTTGAAGTTCAACAACGCTTTGGGATGCTATTGATTCATAAACCTCAAACCCTGTCTCGGGAATGCCGATTATTTCAACGGTAACGGGAAAACTTTGGGTAACAATTTTATCAAGCGTTACATTAACGCCGTATGGCTTTTTTTCAATAACGCTAAGTTCGCTAAAAGGCAGCCTCACGGAAATGGGAATTGTAATTGTGCCCGTTTGGTAGTATCCGTTTAAGTCCGCAAAAGCGGTTATTTCCGATTTATTTATTTTGGCAAGCATGGTGCGTGAACCGCGCACCTTAATCGAAACGGTATCGGTTTTTTCATTTGTTAAAATATAGCCCCCCTTTGTCAGGTCAACCGTGTTGGTGTATAAAATGGGTATATCGCCAAAGGTTATGTCTATCGGAGGGTCCAAAAGCACAACAACATAAATCCATACAACTATTGCAAGTACAAATGCAATTAACCTTGAAACTATATCCGATTGCAAGAAGTTTTTCAATTTTTATTCCCTCCCCACAAAAGAATCTTCCTGTTTTCTTTTTTGCCGGAATCGGGAATTAAAATTTTGAGCAATGCCCTTGCAAGGGATTCCACCGTTAGGTTTCGTGTAAGCGAACCCTCAAGAGCAAGCGAGATTTTCCCTGTTTCTTCTGATACAACAACAACAACCGAGTCGGATGTTTCGCTCATGCCCAGCGCCGCGCGGTGTCGTGTGCCAAGTTCTGACGTCAAGTCTTGATTTTGCGTTAGCGGCAAAAAACAGCCTGCCGCCATTATTCTGTTCTCGCGCAACACAACCGCGCCATCGTGCAAAGGCGTGTTGGGAACAAATATACTGACAAGCAATTCCGCCGTTATTTCAGAATCTATTGTAATTCCTGTGCGGACAATATCACCGATTTTTGTTTTACGCTCAATAACAATTAAAGCGCCTATCCGATTTTTTGAAAGGGTGCTTGCGCTGTCCGTTACCTTTTCAACCATTTTTGTAATAACTTCGGGCGAGTTTGGGTTTAAAATATTAAAAACCTCGCCGAATTTACTTCTGCCCACTTTTTCAAGCGCCCTGCGAAGCTCGGGCTGAAAAACCACAAGCATAGCAATAACACCGTATTGAAAGGTGTTCAGCAGCAAATATTTTAACACGCCAAGCTGCAGCCATGTGCTTATTTGAAAAATAATAAGCAACACAACGATTCCTTTGATTAGCTGCATTGCCCGTGTCTCCCTAAGCAGCCCTATCGCTTTATATATAAGGTATGCAACTATAATAACATCTAAAAGGTCTTGCAGCCGTATAAATTGTGCCATTTTATATATGAAATCAAGCAAATTCTCACCCCTACCCGCTTTCTATATACCTTTTAGCCTTAAATCCTCTCCAAAAAACAAAACAACATTAAAATAACCTAAAATGCGCGAACAAATCCTTTCGGAATATATATGTTTCAAATCCTTAATAGAAAGGTTTGTGCTTATTATCATCGGCATTTCTTCAATGATTCTTGAATTTATTATATCAAACAAAATGCTGTCGGAGTACGAATTGCGAAATTCCGTTCCCAAATCGTCTATTATTAACAACTCAGAGCTGTTTACAGATGAGATAATCCTTTGTGTTGCAGCCGAAATGTCCCTGCCGAATTTATAATTTTCAAATATGGAAAACATCTTCGGCGCCGACATGTAAAACACCGTTTTACCCTGTTCGATATAGCTTTTTGCAATGCAATCGGAGGTAAATGTTTTGCCCAAGCCGGTTGCCCCGTAAAACAGCAAATTGTTCGGCGAGCCATCCTCCCCCCGCGCAAAGGATAATGCGATTTTATAAACCGAGCGAATATTTTCCTGAGGCGACACCCCGTATTTTGCATCTGCCAAATCTGAAAATAAATTAACATTAAACTTATCGAATGAATTTTTTTCACTTATTTTTATATTTGAAAGTTTTTGCAAAATTATATTTCTTTTTTGCAAATAACACGAACAGCGGCTGCCGTCAACATGACCTCTGTCACGGCATTTGTCACAGCAATATATATCTTTCATCACATCAACAGGGTAATTTGAGTTAATAAGCAGCCTTGTTTTTTCATCTGTTAGCGTTTTGATGTCTGCTTGCATTTTTTGCACCGCCCTTTGCGGGCTTGCATCGCCGTTTAACACATCGGATGCGACATTCAGCGCTATATCGCTTATCTTTTCATCAATTTTTTTAATACGCGGGATTTTTGAATATATTTCTGCAATAACTTTTTCTTGTTTTTTCTTGTTTGCATCCCGAATTTCACGATATTGTTTGTTTATTTCATCGCAAATATCGCTTATGTAGCTGCTCACCGTCTCACCGCCCCATGCGTTTTTTTAGAATTTCAAGCTCTTTCGCATCGAAATCGATATCTTCCCTTTGTTCAAAATTAACTGATTTTGAAGCTTTGCCGCCCTTTGCGGCGCCGTCGTCTTGTAAAATTTGCTCCGGCGTTTTAATGCCCTTTTCTTCCCAGCTTTTTAATATTCCGTTTATATATTTAACGCTCAATTTCCCGGTACGCTCAATGTTTATATCGAAAGCAGACAACACAAGCTCATCAGACGGCTTTAATTCGCTTTGCCATTGCTCAACAACCTTTTTTTCGCTTGGAGTAAAGTCGCGGTCATAAATGCCGAGCAACCTTTTAATTTTGTATTCATAGGTGCGTTTATCCTCAAGCATGGCAAGATGTTTTTCGGCTTTGCGCACCGTATCTATGCCTTTATCTGCCCAATCGGTAGCTACACGCTCGATATATCGCATTGACGATTTATTATTTTTTTGAGAGTAATTTACAATAAGCATGATTACTTGGTGGTTAAGCTCCAAATAATCGTAAATCCAAAACAAGGTAAGCATATCGGCGCTTGAAAGAATTTTGCCCAATGTATTTTGGGCTTCTTCAAACAACCAACTCAATTTTTTATCGCTTTTTGCCCTTTGCGCTATCTCGCCGGGGGTATATATGCTTTTATGAAGTGTTTTGATAACCTTTTTGCTGCCTAAATTAAAGCCAAGGTTGCCCCAGTAGCCCATTGCATCGGAAACATCGCTTTCTTTTATCCCCAAAGCAGCCGCAATTTGGGAATTGGACGGCGCTTTTTCGCCTTGTGAAACAAAACGATACGCATACAAATAAACGACAATATACGAAGGGTCCGCCTTCGGCAAATATTCATCTAAAAATTTAATTGGCAGGGTTAGGTTACCCAAGTTTTTATAACACCACTATTCTAATCTAATATTAGCTCATTTATCGGCTTTCCTGCCGGCACCATCGGCAACACGCGTTCGTCAATGTTGATTAATGTGTTTATTAAAACAGGTTCATTAAGAGAAATTGCCTTTGAAAAGGCAGCCTCAAATTGCTCTAAGCTTTCCGCCTTAAAAGAAAGTATGCCGTAAGCATCGCAAAGCTTATTAAAATCAGGGCCCCTGTCAAGGGTTGTTTGCGAATATCGCTCATTGTAAAAGAGCGTTTGCCATTGGCGAACCATTCCCAATGTGCCGTTGTTTAGCAGCACTATTATAATTGGCATATTATAATGCTTTATGGTTGAAAGTTCGTTGCAATTCATTCTAAAGCTTCCATCGCCCGCAATGTGCACTACACGCCTGCTTGGCATACCGATTGAAGCGCCCATGCTTGCGCCCGTGCCGTAGCCCATTGTGCCAAATCCCCCAGACGATATAAACGTGCGTGATTTTGTGTAGGTGTAATACTGCGCCGCCCACATTTGATGCTGCCCAACCTCGGTTGTAATTATAGTATTGTCATCGGTGAGCTTGTCTATCACGCTTATGACGCTGTTCGGGTTTAATTCTTCAATATGAGAACGCCCTATTTGATATTTTTCCTTTATTGAAAGGATATGGTTTGTCCATTCGCCTTTGCTTTTTTTATCTATCCCTTTAATAATCGGAATCAGCGCTTCTTTAACATCAGAAATAACATACTGATATGTTTTTATGTTTTTGTCAATTTCCGCAGGGTCAACATCAATATGCAAAATTTTAGCGTCTTTTGCAAATTTGTCTGAATCGCTTGTTACCCTGTCTGAAAAGCGTGTGCCTATCGCTATAAATAAGTCACATTCCGCCGACGCTGTGTTAGACGCTTTAGTGCCGTGCATGCCAAGCATTCCGGTGTATAATTCGTCGTTCGACGGAAAAGCGCCTGTCCCCATAAGGGAGCAGCTTACAGGCGCCGATATTTTTTTTGCAAGTTCAAAAAGCTCGCCGCAAGCGCCCGAGCTTATAATGCCCCCGCCCGCAAAAATGAAAGGCTTTTCGCTTTCCGATATTAAACGGCACGCCTTTTCAACATCATCCGCCTTTGGTTTATGCCGTTTGGGCTCAACAGGTTTTCGGCCTTCAAACTCACAAAACTGCGCCGACACATCCTTCGGAATGTCAATCAGCACAGGACCCGGACGCCCTTCCTTTGCAATTTCAAATGCCCTGCGCACAGTTTGCGCAAGGGTGGTAACATCCTTGACAATATAGTTATGCTTGGTTATCGGAGCGGTAATTCCCGCAATGTCCGCCTCTTGAAAGCTGTCTTTACCAAGCAGGGTTGTTGCAACATTACCCGTAATGGCAACTATCGGCACCGAATCCATATATGCCGTTGCAATACCGGTTACAAGGTTTGTGGCGCCCGGCCCTGATGTTGCCATGCACACTCCAACCTTGCCGGTTGAGCGGGCATACCCGTCTGCCGCATGAGCGGCGCCTTGCTCATGCGTGGTGAGTATATGATTTATTTTATCACGATATTTATAAAGTGCATCATACACATTAAGAATTGCGCCGCCGGGATACCCGAACACGGTATCAACGCCTTCTTCCAACAGGCATTCAAGCAATATTTCCGAACCGTTAAGTTTCATGTTTCATTCTCCATTCCGCCGAGGGCTGCTTTATTTTTCCTATCTTAACCAAGGGTTGCATATAAATTTTGCCGTTCGATTTATTTAAGTTCCCCCATTATAGGTTATTGAAATTATTTTATCATATTTCAACTGCCGTGTAAAGCCCTTTTATTTTGCAATCCTTAAATTTTTTCATTTAAAATATGAAAAAAACATTTACAATTTTTCATTTTTGTTGTATAATGGTAAAGTTGATATTATATAACACATTTAATTATGTGGTAACGGAGGTTTTTTAATTGACGCAAGGCGAGTATAACCCTTATGTTTCAGCACAAACACAATTTAATAATGTGGCCGATATGATTAACCTAAACCAATCGGCACGAGAACTGCTAAGCCAGCCGTCCCGTGAAATTCATTTTACAATTCCGGTGCGAATGGACGATGGCGAAACAAAAGTTTTTAAAGCGTTCAGAATAATACACAACGATGCCCGCGGTCCTGCAAAAGGCGGAATTCGTTTTCACCCTCACGAAACGGCAGATACCGTTCGCGCGCTATCCATGTGGATGACTTGGAAGTGTGCCGTTGTAGATATTCCCCTTGGCGGCGGGAAAGGCGGAATTATTTGTGACCCGCGAAATATGTCGGACGGCGAACAAGAGAGGCTATGCCGCGGATATATCAGAGCAATTGCACGAAACATCGGTCCGGTCAACGATGTACCGGCGCCGGATGTTATGTCAAATGCACAGCATATGCTGTGGATGATGGACGAATATGAAGTTATAACCGGCGGGCACTACCCCGGCGTTATAACAGGAAAACCGCTTGGCATGGGCGGCTCGCTCGGGAGAACCGAAGCAACGGGCTACGGCGTTATTTACACCCTAAACGAAGCGCTTAAAACGCAAAATATGGATATCGCCGCAACAACGGCAAGCATTCAGGGCTTCGGCAATGTGGCGGAATACGCCGCACGCCTGTATTCACAGCTTGGCGGCAAAGTGGTTGCGCTTTCAACATGGGATAATCAAGATAAAAAAGCATACACATTTTACAAAAATAACGGGCTTGACATTGAAAAAATGGCGCAAATAAAAGATAAATTCGGAACGATAGACAAACAAAAAGCGGCGGCGCTCGGTTGCGAAATTTTAGACGGCGATAAATGGATTTCACAAGAGGTTGATATTTTAATCCCTTGCGCGCTTGAAAACCAGCTTACGCCCGAAACGATTGTAAATGTAAGCGATAGCGTGAAAATAATATGCGAGGGGGCAAACGGACCTACCACCCCTGATTGCGACGCTTTTATTAAAGACAAGGGCATTTACCTTGTGCCGGACTTTTTGTGCAATGCAGGCGGGGTAACTTGCAGCTATTTTGAACAGGTGCAATGTAATATGAATTATTTTTGGACAAAAGAAGACGTGCTGGAAAAGCTGAACATAAAAATGACGCAAGCCTTCGCGGCGGTGCATGAAATTGCGGTTGAAAAAGGCTTATATATGCGTGATGCCGCATATGTTATAGCAATTAACCGTGTTGCGCAAGCGGTAAAGCAACGAGGTTGGGTTTAAAATATCAATGGCGGGAAAGTTGCATATCAGCAACCTACCCGCCATTTTCTATATGCAAGTTATTTTGTTAAAACAATTTTTCCGTCTTTTACATCTGCCGTAACGGTATCTCCTTCTTTAACAGCCCCTTCAAGCATTTGCTCCGCAAGATAATCTTCCACCTTGCTTTGAATTGTACGGCGAAGGGGGCGCGCCCCGTAAGTTGGGTCGAAACCGTCTTTTGCAAGCATGGATACGGCATCCTCGGTAAACGAAATGTTAACCCCCATCTCACTAAGGCGCTTTGACAATGTTTGGAGCATATTTTCCGCAATTTTTCTGATTTCAACTTCCGATAAAGTGTGAAACACTATAAGGTCGTCCACCCTGTTTAAAAATTCCGGCTTGAATGTGCGCCGCAACTCCGTCAGTAAGCTTGATTTAATATCTTCATAGTTTTTCTTTTCGTTGCTTGTATCTTCAAACCCAAGGCGTTTCGTTTCAAACAAGTTGCGCGCGCCTACATTTGATGTCATTATAATCACGCTGTTTCTAAAATCAACCCGCCTGCCTTGAGCGTCCGTCAAAATTCCGTCCTCAAGTATTTGCAGTAAAATGTTAAAAACATCGGGGTGCGCCTTTTCAATTTCGTCGAATAATACAACCGAATAGGGCTTTCTGCGGATTTTTTCGGTAAGCTGACCGCCTTCGTCATAGCCGACATATCCCGGCGGCGAGCCGACAAGCCTTGACACGGTGTGCTTTTCCATATATTCGCTCATATCCAATCGAATCATAGAATCCTCATCACCAAACATTGCTTCCGCAAGCGCCTTTGAAAGTTCCGTTTTCCCAACGCCTGTCGGACCAAGAAAGATAAAAGAGCCTGTTGGGCGCTTAGGGTCTTTAAGCCCAACCCTGCCGCGGCGAATGGCTTTTGACACCGAGCTTACCGCTTCTTTTTGACCTATAACCCTCTTATGCAGTATTTCCTCCATCTTCAGCAGCCGTTCGCTTTCTTCCTGTTCAAGCGTTTGCACCGGAATTCCCGTCCAATTTGCAACGATATGGGCTATTTCTTCAGCCCCTATTGAAAGGGTTGATTTTTGCTGTGAAACGCTCCACTTTTCCTTTTGTTTTTCTAATTCATCACGAAGCGTTTTTTCGTCATCCCTAAGCTTTGCCGCCTTTTCAAATTCCTGCTGCCGTATTGCCGCCTCTTTATCGTTGCCGATTTTTTGAATTTTCTCCTCAAGCTTTTTCATATCGGGAGGAGCAATAAAGCTTTTAAGGCGCACCTTGGATGCCGCCTCGTCCATAAGGTCGATTGCCTTGTCCGGCAAAAACCTGTCGGGAATATAGCGCTGCGATAATTTAACCGCTTCTTCTATTGCCTCGTCGGTGATTTTTACTTTATGGTGCGCCTCGTATTTATCCCGCAAGCCTTTTAATATAAGCACCGCTTCCTCAACAGTCGGCTCGTCAACGGTAATCGGTTGAAATCGCCGTTCAAGGGCCGAATCCTTTTCGATATACTTTCGGTATTCGTCAAGGGTTGTTGCGCCGACAACTTGAATTTCGCCCCGCGCCAATGACGGTTTTAATATGTTTGCGGCATCTATCGCGCCCTCTGCCGCCCCGGCGCCTATCAATGTATGCAGCTCGTCTATAAACAAAATAATGTTGCCCGATTTTATAACCTCATCTATCGCTTTTTTCAGTCGTTCTTCAAATTCGCCCCGATATTTCGTGCCTGCCACCATTGAGGATAAATCAAGAGACAGCACCCTTTTTCCTTTTAGTATTTCCGGCAGGCTGCCATCCGCTATTTTTTGCGCAAGCCCTTCCGCTATGGCAGTTTTTCCAACGCCCGGTTCACCTATAAGGCAAGGATTGTTTTTTGTGCGGCGGGACAAAATTTGAATTACCCTGTCGATTTCCTTGCTCCTGCCTATAACAGGGTCTGTTTTAGAATCTTTTGCAAGCTGGGTCAAATCCCTGCTGAATTGGTCGATTGTCGGGGTGGCGGATGAACCTCCAACGGCGGATGCCGATTGATTGCCTTGCTGCGCCGTACCGGGAGAAAAAAGTTTTGCAAGCTCTCCGTACAGTTTTTGAGGGTCTGCGCCAAGTTCCACCATTATGCGCATTGCAACACTGTCCCCCTCGCGTAGCATTCCCATCAATAAATGCTCTGTGCCGATATAGCTATGCCCCATTCGTTGCGCCTCGCTCCAGCCAAGCTCTAATATTCGCTTTGTACGGGGCGTCATTCCTATTGCTTTCACATCAACCCCCTCGGGGTTTATACCTATCAGTTCTTCAATTTTAGCCACAATCCTTTCGCCTGTCACACCGAATGAGGTGAGCGCCTTTGCGGCAACGCCGTTGCCCTCTTGAACAAGCCCCAAAAGGATATGCTCACTTCCTATATATCCGTGCCCAAGCTTAAGCGCTGCTTCGTTTGCAAGCTGCAACGCCCTTTCTGCATGCTCTGTAAATCTGTTACTAAATGCCATGTTTTTCAATCCTTTCTGCTGTTTAATTTTTCGCGGACAACTAATGCGCGCAGCTTATCCCTGTTGAGGCGGGTGTTTTCAACGCATTTTTCCGCAATATGCGCCGGACCGGCAATTATCGTAAGTTCGTTTAGCGTTTCAATCGGCAAATTGGTTATAACGCCAAGATTGATGCCCAAACGAATATCGGATATAAGCTGATATGCCTCCTCGGAGGTTAAAAGCCGCGCATTTGTTAAAAGACCGTATGAACGCCAAATCATGTCGGCAAGCTTGTCACCGTTTTCCTTTTTCATAGAAGCCCGTATGCTGCGTTCCTTTTCCGCTATCATCTTAACAAGCTCCTCCAGCCGCTTTATTGAATCCTGCTCGCTTATCCCCAAGGTAATCTGGTTTGAAAGCTGATACATATTACCTTTAGCCCTTGTACCCTCGCCGTAAACGCCTCGAACCGTCATACCCAATTTGCCTACTGTGGCGAGCAGGGTGTCAATATACCCCGTTGAGGTAATTGCGGGCAGGTGCAGCATGCACGATGCCCTAAGCCCTGTTCCGGTGTTGGTTGGGCAGCAGGTTGTATAACCGAATTGGGGGTTAAAGCTATAATCCAAGCGTTCTTCCAAAACATCGTCTACCTTGTCGGCAAGTTGGTACATTTCGTGCAAATTAAGCCCTGATGACATACATTGTATCCTAATATGGTCCTCCTCACACAGCAATATGCTTATTTGTTCATCCTCCGACAGTAAAAGCGCCTTGTTTCCTGTTGCAACCAACATTTCAGGGCTTATCAAATGGCGCTCCAAAAGCATTTGTCGCTTTATGGCGGGTGTTTCATCCATTGTTATATATTTTAGCCTAAGCGGCTGCGCCGCCTCTTTGCACCTTTCAAGCACCTCTTTACCCCCGGCATCGGTCAACCTGTTGGCAAACGGGTATCCTTTTATATTTCTGGCAAGGCGCACCCGTGAGCTTATTACAATATCACCCTCCGGCCCCGAATCAATGTACCATCTCATTGCTCCTTGCCCCCTTCAAGCCTTCGTATTTCATCACGAATTGTTGCGGCGTTTTCAAAATCCTCTTTTGCAATCGCCTCTGCAAGCCGATTTTTAAGCTGCGTTATTTTGCTAACACCGTCACCCGCACGCTTTGGAATTTTGCCGATATGGCGGTCGTTTCCATGTATGCGTTTTAACGGGCTTGCAAGCTGTGATGAAAATGCGTTGTAGCATTCGGGGCAGCCAAACTTTCCGGTTTTTGAAAAATCGTCAAACGAGGCGCCGCAAGAGTCGCAAGTTGTTGTAGAAAAAACGCTTGAGCCGCCAAAAAAGCTGTTTATAATATCACTCACCGTAATGTCAAAACTCTTTATCGCCGGAAACTCATGCTTCATAAGCGGGGCGCATTTTTCGCACAGGTGCATATCCGTTTTAACGCCGTTAATAACCTTGGTAAAACGAACTGTTGCTTGTCTTTCTTTACAATTTTGACACAACATAATAATCATTCCTTTCTAAAAGTTTATTTTTATCATAGGCTCATAAGCATGTTCTTTAAAATGTTAGCGCGCAGTTTATCCTTTTTCGGCTGATTGACAGAAATAACGCTGTCGCTTACCGCTGCCGTAAAAAGCCTAAATTCCCTTTTGGTTATAATTTCGTTTTCTGCGCATCCTTTTATAAATTCAGCCGCTTGCCGCGCGGTAATGCGCTCGCCTATGCCGTCAATTATGTGCAGCAGATAGTCGGTTTGTTTAAGCTGCATTTTTGTTATGCGAATGAACCCGCCGCCGCCGCGCCGACTTTCAACTATATAGCCATGCTCGTTGGTAAACCGCGTTTTAATGACATAATTGATTTGCGACGGCGCACAACCAAGTTGGTTTGCCAACTCGTTTCGTTGTATATCAATCGTTTCCCCTTCGGCAAACATAAGCATTTGTTTGATAAAGCGCTCTATAACCTCGCTGATTTTCATTAAACGGTTCACCTCGCTTGCGTTACTGACCTTCCTTGACCTTCATTAGTATTATAACACTATTTTTCCCAAAATGCAATACTTTTTTTAAAAACTTTAACTCAGCACGCATATAATATTGCACGCTTGTTTTAAATGTGGTATACTGCAAACAGCACATTCCGTAAGACTTTAAGGAGATGATACGATGCTGCTAATCAAAAATGGTTTAATTTATACAATGGCAAACAGCGTTATTAAAAACGGTTCGATTTTAATTGACGGCGGAAAAATTGTTAATGTTGGAGAAAACCTTGCTGCGCCCTCAAACTGCGAAGTTATAGATGCGGAAGGAAGAATGGTAACACCCGGTTTTGTCGAGGCTCATTGTCATTTGGGAATGTGCGAAAGCTCCATCGGTTTTGAAGGGGATGACCTTAATGAGACGACCGACCCGTTGACGCCCCATTTGAGGGCAATAGACGGGTTAAATCCAATGGATGCCGCATTAAAAGAAGCTTATCGAGGGGGCGTGACCACCGCGGTTTCAGGACCGGGGAGCGCAAATGTTGTAGGGGGAACATTCGTTGCCATAAAAACCTTCGGTCATAGGGTTGACGATATGATAGTAAAAAACCCGGCAGCTATGAAAGTCGCGTTCGGCGAAAACCCGAAAAGGGTTTATAACGCTCAAAAAAAAGCCCCTGTAACAAGAATGGGCGTTGCGGCATTACTTAGGGAAATCTTATTTGAAACCAATGTGTATATGCAAAAAAAAGAATCCGCTTTAAAAGAAGGAAAAACACCGGATTTTAATATGAAGCTTGAAGCCATGCTGCCGGTAATTAAAAAAGAAATACCCATTAAAGTGCACGCCCATAGGGCGGATGATATATTTACCGCAATAAGAATAGCCAATGAATTTGATATTGACATCACCCTTGACCATTGCACCGACGGTCATATTATTGCGCATGATTTGGCTAAAGAGGGAAAAGGGGTAATTATAGGTCCTTCGTTTGGTCATAGTTCAAAATTTGAATTGCAAAACATGTCATGGGACACTCCGAAAATTCTTGCCGAAGCTGGGGTTAAGATAGCAATAACAACCGATTCGCCCGAAACGCCCTTGCAATACCTGCCCCTGTGCGCCGGGTTGGCTCACAAAGCCGGATTGGGCGAAATTGAGGCTTTAAAAGCAATAACTGTAAATGCCGCTGAAATTATTGGAATTTCGGATAGGGTTGGAAGTATTGAGCCGAATAAAGATGCCGACATTGTTATCTTTGACGGCAACCCCATTAAAGACTTAGATTGCCGCGCATATATAACAATCATAAACGGCAAGGTAGCGTATAACGCCAACTCGCATTAAAACGCTATATAACAAAACACAGTCAAATGCTTGGCATTGCTTATAGCTTCAAAAAAAGTGCGCAGTTTGCGCACTTCAGACTGTAGACTAACCCCTATTTGGAGAAGAAGCGCTCTCCAAACAGGGGTTAAGTTTTTAAACGAAATTAAAATTCACCTTTGAAAATCTAAAA
>Ga0265293_10000908_pt1 | contig 68227 bp, 61 predicted proteins | sample Munlanlewell138R_FD_192505 | JGI IMG/M metagenome (GOLD analysis project Ga0265293, IMG submission 192505) | Leachate microbial communities from a municipal landfill in Southern Ontario, Canada - Leachate well 138R | ecosystem: Engineered > Solid waste > Landfill > Unclassified | place: Canada... | reverse complement strand
ACTTTTGTCCATATTTTTTTGTTATTTTCACACCAAATCTGATAGAATTTGGAGAATTTAAAACACAAGGGGATTTTATGAAAAAAATCATTGCGCTTTCAACGGTTGCTTTTTTAAGTACAGCTCTTTATGCAGATGCAGCGATGCAAAAGCAGATAGATGAACTAACTAAAAAGCTCGAGAAGATAGAAAAAACACAAGATAGAAACATCAAGAAGATTGGTGAGGTTAATGCACAAGCTGCTAAGGACAACATCAAGTTTGATGTGGACTTTAGAACTTCTTATGATAACTTACAGTACGAAACAGTAGGTGGTAAAAAATATTCAAATGCTGCCCTATATTCAAACCGTTTATGGTTAGGTATGGGTTACGCTCCTACTGATACTATGGTTTTTAAGGGACAACTAGCTTATCATAAAGCTTTTGGTGCGGCTGCGTCTAGAGGTGATGGTATGCCTCAAAGAGGAATGGGTTTTGACTCTTTTGACTGGGTTTCAAGTGAAACTTTAAATGATGACAAACTAAGAGTAAGGGAAGTTTACTGGCTATGGACTCCTACACTCGGTGACTTTCCTATGACTGTAAGTGTTGGTCGTCGTCCATCTACGAATGGTTATCTTGTAAACTTAAGAGAAGATGATGTAGCAAAATCTCCTATGGGCCATGTTATAAACATGGAGTTTGATGGTGCAAGTGCAAGTGTTGGGTTTGGTAAGTATGTAAGTGGTATGAACTTCAAGCTATGTCTTGGTCGTGGACTAACAAATGCTAAATCATGGGCAAATGCTGCAGACACTGCAACAGGAGCTACCGGAATGGGCGGAACTTCTCCAAGCTATATACAAGATGGAGATGCTCTTGATACTATCGATATGGCAGGCTTTATCTTTGTTCCATATGATGATGGCCAATATGCAGTATCTACTACATGGTACAGAGGATTTAATGTTCCTGGTTTAGCTTTTGATAGTATGAGTACAACTACTCCTCCGGCTCCTATAATGGCACTAAAAACTGTTGGCGACATGGATGGTATGGCTATATCTGCTAAGGTAGAGGGCATAGGTGATGGTATTAATGATTTTCTAGATGAAACTACACTTTTTGCATCTTTTGCAATGTCTATCTCTCATCCAAGCAAAGGAACTGCTGATATGTTGGGTGGCACATCTACTAGAATGCTTGGTAGTGAAGATGATGAAACTGGTACATCTTTCTGGATTGGTGCTCAGATGCCAAACTTTACTGGTGGTAAGTTTGGACTTGAGTATAACAAAGGTAGTAAGTACTGGAGACCATTTACTTATGGTGAAGACACTATGATAGGCTCTAAGCTAGCTGCTCGTGGTGATGCTTATGAAGCTTACTGGACTCAGCCTCTTATAAAAGATGTGTTTTCTATGCAAGTTAGATATACATATATAAAGTATGAATATACAGGCTCAGATGGTTTCTTCGGAGATGGTGGAGCACCTATGACTATGTCAGAAGCTCAAGGGATGGGAATGGATCCTGTTGAAACTGCACAAGATATTCGTGTTTATTTCAGATATAGATATTAAAAAATGTTAAGAAGCTAGTTTTCTAGCTTCCTAACCCCACTTATAGTAAATTCACAAAATCTTATAATCATTATAATTTTAATCCTCTTAAAGCCCCACATCATAAGACTTTGTCATTTTTTAACAAAATCTTTTCTCCACCACATACGTGGTACAAAGACGCCAAAAGTAAACACATTGTCACACAAATATGATATATCACAGTAAAGTTACAAACTTAAAGCAGATTTAAAAAAAAATTAAGCCGCAAACTTGTACAATCATTCTACTTTATCAAAATATAGGGGAAGTAGTATGAAAAAAAACAAAATATTAGAAGAGATTCTAAATGAAGTAGATAAGCATCCAGAGATCATGTCTCGTCGTGAGGCTTTAAAATATTTAACAGTATCTCCGATGGCTGCATCTATCTTAGCAAGTGCTACAGTTGGCGCTTCATCAGTTAGTGCTTCAAGCGCTAAAGGCAAGATCGTTGTAGTTGGTGGTGGATTAGCTGGTATGAGTACAGCTGCAAGACTTAACAACACTCTATCAAACGCTGATATCACTGTAATAGAGCCAGATCCAACTTCTGTATCTTACCAGCCAGGTCAAACTCTAGTAGGTGCTGGTGTGTGGAACGCAAGTGATATTATATACAGCAGAGATGAGTTTGTGCCAAGTGGAGTTAAGCTAATCAAAGGTGCTGTAACTTCTTTTGATCCACAAAACAACACTGTAACAGTAGATGGATCACAAGTAGTTTCTTATGACCAAATGGTTATAGCTACTGGTCTTATGCTTAACTTTGGTGCTGTTAAAGGTCTTGATGGTGTTATCACTTCATCAGGTGCTGATAACTCAGTTGTTAAAAATAGCGCTATGAGTAAAAATGGTCTTCATACTGTTTACTATAGAGATGGAGCAAGTGCAACATGGAAGGGTATGCAAGAGCTAATCGCTCAAGCTAAAGCTCACAAAGGTCCAGGAAAGCTACAAGCACTATTTACTAACCCTAACACTCCTATCAAGTGTGGTGGTGCACCTATGAAGATGATGTACCTTACAAATTCACGCCTTGAAGAAGCTGGTGTTAAAGACAAGGTTGATTTAACTTTCTATACTAATGGTGGAGCACTATTTGGTATCAAAGATTATCATAATGCTATAGTTAAGCAATTTGAAGCAAGATCTTTCAAGTGGAACTATAGCCATAACCTTATAGAGGTAGATCCTGCAAGCAAAACAGCTGTGTTTGACCACCATTGGCAAGAAAAAGGTGCTTTTGATGAAGATTTAGAAGAGTATGCAATGGTAACTAAGCATGAAAGAGTAGAAGTTCCATATGACTTTATGCACGTAACTCCTCCTATGAAAGCTCCAGATGTTGTTGGTAACTCAGAAGTTGGCTCAGACAAAGGTTGGGTTCCAGTAGATAAAGAGACTCTAAGACATGTTAAGTTTGACAATGTTTGGTGTTTAGGTGACGTTGCAGCTATTCCAATGGGTAAAACTGGTGGTACTGCTCGTAAGCAATACGCTGTATTAGTTGACAACATGGTTGCTGCAATGGAAGGAAAATCACTTCCAAGTAAATTTGATGGATATACTGTATGTCCTCTAATCACAAGTATCGGAACTGTTATGCTTGCTGAGTTTAACTGGGCTTCTGCACCTGCTGGGAGTGGTGTAAACGCTGCATCATTCCCACTTGATCCAACTAAAGAGAGATGGATATGGTGGTTATTAAAAGTTTATGCACTTAAGCCAATGACTATCCACGGTATGCTTTCAGGTAGAGCATAGTCTATTACTTTAAAGCAAGACTTAGTCTTGCTTTAAACCCACAGAAATCAATTACAAATCTATATCACTTAATGTTACATATCTTTAAATTGTATAGATTAGTTTTATAATATATATTAGATTTATATTATCTTAGTTAGAATGTACGAATCAAACAAGGAGACACAATGAAAAAAATCGTAAAAGTTGCACTAGCTGCAGTAATAATGTTAGGAATGGGTTCTGTAACACTAAGCGCAGACTCTGCAAAAGGTCAGAAACTATATCTTAAAAAGCTAAAAAATGCTTGTGATATGACTGGTGCTAAAATAGCGGCTGAGCACTCTCAATATGAGTGGGAAACTTTCAAAGAAGAAGGTAAGCTATCAGATGAAATAAAAAGAATATGTCCTAAAGCTCCAAGTGACGCTTTAGATGATAAATTTTTAGAACACTACTATGATTTCTTTTATGAGTTCGCTAACGACAGTGGTAACGTGCCATCTTGTTAAGTAACTCTTGAGTCACTCTTTGTGACTCAAACTCTTCTGCATCTGTAACTTCAAAAAACAACAATAAATCTAAGACATCATTAACGAAATAAGCCCATCTCTAGCTTCTTCATAAGTAGTTTGCACAGTAGAAGGCTGAGACATAAACTTCTCCATCCCATCCTTTTTACTTATAGCTTCATCTAGCTCTTTATCAGTGCCCTTCACATAAGCCCCAATGCGTATAATCATCTCATTCTCCTTTAGGAGAGTATATAGCCTTCTAAACTTCATAACTGCCTGTAGATGCTCTTGTGAGATGATATCGTTCATAACTCTAGATGCAGAGTTTAAGATGTGAATAGGTGGATATATACCAAAGTCTGTAAGTTCACGAGAGAGCACTATGTGACCATCTAAAATAGATCGAGATTGGTCAGCTATGGGGTCACTCATATCGTCACCTTCTATAAGTACAGTAAAAAAAGCTGTAATGGAGCCTTTACCATCTTCTTTTCCAGCTCTCTCCATAAGTTGTGGCAAAAGCGTAAGTGATGATGGAGGATATCCTTTTGATGTTGGAGGTTCACCTAGAGCTAAGCCAATTTCTCTTTGAGCCATAGCAAATCTTGTAACTGAGTCCATGATAAAAAGCACATCTAGCCCCTTATCTTTAAAAAACTCAGCAACACTCATAGCAGCAAAAGCACCGTATTTACGCATAAGTGGTGAATCATCTGAAGTTGCTACTATGATAACAGTATTTTCTAAGTCTCCGCCTAGATTTTTCTCTATAAACTCGGGAACTTCTCTCCCACGCTCACCTATAAGTGCAACAACCTTTATAGGTGCATTTGAGCCTTTTACAATCATCCCCATAAGAGTTGATTTTCCGACTCCACTTCCAGCAAAGATACCGAGTTTTTGACCTTTACCGCAAGTTAAAAGTCCATCTATACTTTTGACTCCAACACTAAAGATCTCATCTATCATGCCTCTCTTCATTGCGGCAATAGGAGCTTTTATAATGGGGGACATATGTTTTGAATTAACATTGCCTTTGCCATCTATCGGATGCATAAAAGGATTTACAACTCGGCCAAGAAGTGACTCATCTACTGGAATATTCATACCTGATTGGTCTAAAAAGACTCTATCACCTGAGCAAAAACCCTCTACAAAACTAAAAGGAGTTATAAAAAATACGGCTCCATCTATCTCTGTAACCATGCCGATGCTCTCTTGTGTTGTTGTATTTGAGATTATCTTTACCATATCGCCAATACTTACGCTTAAGCCTTTTGCTGTGATGATGGTTGCGTTGATTTTGATAATCTCACCAAAGGCTACTGAGTAGTTCTTTGATGAGATTTTAGATTTGAGGGATTTAAATGGCATGTGATACTTTAGTACCGTGTGCCTGTAGGCGAATTTATCAAAGAGAAAAACTCACTTCTTGTTTTTTGATCTTTTTTAAAAAGACCTCGCAAAGCTGAAGATGTGGTAGTTGAGTTGATTTTCTCAACTCCTCTCATCTCCATACACATATGGCGAGCTTGTATGACAACTGCCACACCTTTTGGCTTTATAGTATCCATGATGGCATCTGCTATTTGCTCTGTTAGTTGCTCTTGTATCTGCATACGACGAGCAAAAACATTTACTACTCGTGGTATTTTAGAAAGTCCTACAACTTTTCCATCAGGGATGTAAGCAACATGAACACGACCTATGATAGGCAAAAGATGATGCTCACAGGTTGAGTAAAACTCTATATCTTTTAAAAGCACCATCTCATCGTTTGAGCTTGTAAAAAGAGCCTTCTCTAGGATGGTTTTTGGATCTTCTTTGTATCCGCCATATATAAACTCATATGCTTTTCTAACCCTAGCAGGTGTGGCTTTTAAGCCTTCTCTCTCTGGGTCTTCATCTACATGAAGCATCATAGTCTTTACAGCATTTTCAAACTCTATGTTTTTTTTGTTGTCCATAGTTTTGCCTTTATTTCTCTTTATGAAACTAACACATGAGGAACTATAAGTGGATACTTTTTCATTTTTCTAAAGATATGCTTTCTTATTATCTGTCGCAAATCATTTTCTAGCGCTCTAGGGTTTTCTATCTGACCCTCTTTTACATGCATCAAGAAGTTCTCTAAGATATCTTCCATCTCTTTTGCAAAAGCTTTATCTTCCCTGTCTGCAACTATACCAAATGTAGTAACTTTAGGTTTTGCAAGCATTTTTGTATGCTTACCATCAACTTGAGCTACTATCATAACTATGCCATCAGTTGCTAGTTTTTGACGGTCTAGAACTATGTCATCTTCTATTTGATGGTTGTTTTGGTTATCTATATATGTTTTACCAGTTTTTACTGTTTTTACTTTACGCATATACTTAGGAGCAACTTCTATCTGATCTCCATCAGTCATAAGCATAATATTTCTCTCTGGAACTCCACACATTATACCTGTCTCTTTGTGCTTCATAACATGGTTGTATTCACCGTGAACTGGCAAGAAAAACTTAGGATTTACAAGACGAAGCATAAGCTTTTGCTCTTCCATAGAAGCGTGACCTGAAACGTGAATATCTCTCTCAGATGCGACTTTAGCACCAGCTCTTTGAAGGTGGTTTAACATCCCAGATATTGAGCCTTCATTTCCAGGAATTGCGCGAGAAGAGAGGACTATAAGGTCTGTTGGCTTTATCTTGATATGTCTATGTTCACCGATTGACATTCTAAAAAGTGCTGAACTTGGCTCTCCTTGAGAACCTGTTGTAACGATAAGAACATCTTTATCATTCATGTGTGCAACTTGTTCTGGTTCAACAAAGATACTTTTGTTAAGTCTTATGTAGTCATACTGCATAGCTGTCTCGATGTTTCTCTCCATTGAGCGACCGATGACACAAACTTTACGGTTATACTTAACGCCGTACTGTATAGCTTGATAAACACGGTGGATATTTGAGCTAAATGTTGAGAGGATAACTCTACCCTCAGCCTTTGCAAAAACGCGATCTAATGCAGGAGCCACACTTAGTTCTGATGGCGTTGGTTGAGTGTTGTAAGAGTTAGTTGAATCACTAAGCAGACATAAAACTCCTTTTTCACCATAGTAAGCAAGTCTATGCAGGTCTGCTGTGTAGCCATCTACTGGAGTGTAGTCTATTTTAAAATCTCCAGTATGGATGATAGTTCCAGCTTCTGTAGTGATGGCAAGTGATGATGAGTCTAAAATGGAGTGCGTCATATGCATCCACTCTATCTTAAAATCATTACCAATTTCATATATTTCTCTTTTCACAACTGGATGAAAGTACTTTCTGCAGTCCTTAAGATGGTGCTCATCAAACTTGTTTCCAATCATAGCTAATGGAAGCGGAGTAGCATATATAGGAAATTGCATCTCTTTATAAAGATATGGCATCGCACCAATATGGTCTTCGTGAGCGTGAGTGATGATAACTGCTTTTATCTTATCTTTGATTTGGCGAAGATATGTAAAATCAGGGATTAAGATATCTACACCATGCATATCTTCATCTGGGAAACTCATCCCGATGTCAACTAGTATAGCTTCATTTTCAGTCTCAAAAACTGTTATATTTCCACCAATTTCGCCAAGTCCACCTAGTGGAGTGATGCGAACTTTTGCTTTAGAGTTTAAGTCTAGTTTATAGTGTGGGTTTAGTCTTTGCTTGTGAGCTTCTTGATTTTTTGCAACAAAAGTTTTTAAATTTTCATCAACTGGAGTTGATTGTCTACGATTGCGACTGCGACCTTTGCTTTTGTTTTGAGTGCTTGATTTAGCATCACTTGTAGCTGGTCTTGGTTTTGAAGCATTTGGCTTAGTGCCGTTACTTGGTCTTGGTTTGAGTGGTTTGCTGTTTGGTTGTGGGACGCTTTGTGCGCTCCCTTGAATTTCTTCTGACATCCAAACTCCTTTTATATTAATTTTTTATAGAGTTGGTGATAGTAGTCTGTAGATACTTGATGAGGGCGAACTGTTTGTGAGAGCGAAAGCTCTAAAAATGCTTCTAAAAGGGCGTCTTTCTTATAAACTTCTGAGAGATTTTTCATAAGGGTTTTTCTGGGTTGCTTAAATGCAACTCTAAGCAAGCCCTCAAAATCCTCATCATCTCTATCTCTGTTCTTTTTTATAAGAAAAACAGCAGAGTCTATCTTTGGCGGAGGTTCAAAAGCAGTTGGTGGAACTTGCACAACCATGCGTGCTTCTCCCGCACTTTGAGTTATAACACTCAAAGATCCAAACACTTTTTCGCCCTCATTTGCACAAAATTTCTCTGCTACTTCGAGCTGTACCATTACAAGTATGTTTTTACACATTGGATCTGCGAGTGCTTTTAAAATGATGTTTGTTGCTATGTAGTATGGCAAATTAGCCACTAAATCATACGACTCATCAATAAGGCTACTCTTCCAAGCTTTTAATACATCTCCACAATTTATATGGAGTCGCTTGGTAGCAATCTCTTCTTTAAATTTACTTTGTAACAGTTTACACAAATCGGTATCGACCTCAAAAGCTTCTACACTTTTGACATCTACTAAATATTTAGTTAAATCACCTAAGCCAGGCCCAATTTCTACGATTTTGTTATCGTTTTTGGGCATCGCTTCGACAATTTTTCTAAGGACACTTTCATCTTTTAAGAAGTTTTGTCCGTATCTCTTCTTAGCTACTATTGCTTTTACATTCATAAGCAGAATTTTATAGTAATTTTACTTACAATTAAGTTAACGGCTTATCAAATTATCAATTTGACAAAATTTGACAAAATGTCATGCTTGAAATTTATGTAATATTATAGCTCGTATTTAAAATCTCTTGGTTAACTAATATGTTTCATGTGAAACATTTGATTCTTTTTTTTAAAAAACTATATCTAATTATAAGTCTTAGTTAGTATAATTGCAAGATATTATATGAGGCTTTATACTATGAACTACTTTGCTAAAAGAATCATTCCTTGTCTTGATGTCAAGGATGGAAGAGTTGTAAAAGGTGTTAACTTTGTTGGATTAAGAGATGCAGGAGATCCAGTAGAGATTGCAAAACGATACAACGAAGAGGGTGCTGATGAGATTACATTTTTAGATATCACTGCATCTAATGAGAACAGAGATACTATAGTTGATATCGTTGCTCGCGTAGCTAAAGAGGTTTTTATACCTCTAACTGTTGGCGGTGGTATCAGAAAACTAGATGATATCTACAAACTTTTAAATGTTGGTTGTGACAAGGTAAGCATCAATTCAGCCGCTTTACATAGGCCAGAACTTATAAATGAGGGTGCAAAACGCTTTGGTTCTCAGTGCATCGTAACTGCTATAGATGTTAAAAAAACTGGTGATAGATATACAGTTTACTTAAATGGTGGAAGAGTAGATACAGGCATAGATGCTGTAGAGTGGGCAAAAGAAGTAGTGGAGCGTGGAAGCGGAGAGATTCTTTTAACATCTATGGATGCTGATGGAACTAAGGCTGGATTTGAGCTAAACATAACAAGAATGGTATCTGAGGCTGTTAATGTTCCTGTCATTGCAAGTGGTGGAGCAGGGACTATGGAGCATATAAAAGATGCTTTTGAAGCTGGAGCTGATGCTGCACTTGCTGCATCTATATTTCACTACAAAGAGATAGATATCATGGAGTTAAAGCGCTATCTCTCACAGAACAATATTCCTGTGAGACTATAACTTCATGATAATCTGCGCTGGAAACAATGAAACCTTTGACTTTGCATTGCCTATGGGAGTTGGTCTTATTGAGACTGCTATGAATTTAACTAGACTTTGCCTTTTTGATAAACCTGAATTTTTGCTCTTTGTAGGGAGTGCTGGAAGTTATGGAGATAAGAAAATATTTGATATAGTTGAGTCTAAAAGTGCAGCTAACATCGAGTTAGCGTTTTTAAATTCAGATGCTTATACTCCGCTTGATAATGTCATATCTACTAACACTGATGCAGATATAAAAGATATTATAGTCAACTCTTCTAACTATATCTCAACTAACGAGGAACTAACTAAAAAGTTTTTAAGCCTTGGAGTTGGGATAGAAAATATGGAATTTTTTAGCGTTTTAAGGGTTGCGCAGGAGTTTAATATTCCAGCTGGTGGAGTTTTTTGTATAACTAACTACACTAACAAAAGTGCTCACGAAGATTTTTTAAAAAATCATGCAAGAGCTAAAGAGCTTTTAAGTGGGCATGTAAAAAAGAGAATTAAGGAGCTAACAAAATAATGAGCAAACCATCACTTCTTGACTTTACAAAGAAAGAGTTACTAACACTTATAAAACCTAGTTTTAGGGTAAATCAAATCTTTGGCTGGCTCTACCATCAGTACGCGAATAGTTATGATGATATGAAAAATATCCCAAAGGCTCTAAGAGAAGAGTTAGCCGAAAAATATATCGTAAACCCTTTAAAAATCATCAACAAAGAGGTCTCTACCGATGGAACCATAAAGTATCTCTTAGAACTTCAAGATGGTAAAACTATGGAAGCTGTTTGGCTAAAAATGAAAGATGCTATCTACGCTGAAGATGGCGAGCTTGTACAAGAAGCAAGATTTACTATCTGTGTCTCAACGCAAGTTGGATGCAAAGTAGGGTGTTCTTTTTGTTTAACAGCTAAAGGTGGCTTTACAAGGGACTTAACTACAGGCGAGATAGTAGCTCAAGTAGTAGCTCTAAAGCGAGACAACGACCATAAACACAACAGAATGATAAACATAGTCTATATGGGTATGGGTGAACCTCTTGACAATCTTGATAATCTTGCAAAAGCTATAGAGATATTTAAAGAAGAGGACGGTCTGTGCATCTCAGGCAAGAGGCAGACGGTATCTACAAGTGGGCTTAGCAACAAGATAGACAAACTAGGAGAGATGGACCTAGGAGTTCACATAGCTATCTCTCTTCACGCTGTTGATGATAAGCTTAGAACTGAGCTAATTCCTATGAATAAAGCTCATAATATCGCCTCCATCATAGAAGCAGTAAAAAGATTTCCTATAGATACAAGAAAGAGGGTTATGTTTGAGTATCTAGTTATAAAAGACAAAAATGATGACTTAGTATCTGCTAAAAAGCTAGTAAAACTCCTAAGTGACATCAAAGCCAAAGTAAACCTAATCTACTTCAATCCATACCCTGGCACACCTTATGAGAGACCTTCTAAAGAGAGCATGGTAAGCTTTGCAGATTATCTTATCAATCATGGACTTCTTTGTACCATAAGAGACTCTAAAGGCATAGATATCAGTGCAGCCTGTGGACAGCTAAAAGAAAAAAACAAAGGAGAATAGAGTGAATTATATAGAAATATTTCAACTGATTTTTTTAGTTCTAGTTTTTGCTGTCGGCGTTATAGGCTTCTTAAGAGCTGCAACAAGCAGTGATGACAAAGAGTAATCTTTTTGTAATATAGCTTATGATAAAATAACTCCCTAGCTAAGTTACGCTCTTAAAAGTTTTAGGGATGCTAACCAATGCATCCTTCATTATGAGTTGCCTCAGCGACGCGAGCAAAAGAGACTTCTTCCTTTTGCCAACAAATAAGTAAGAGCAACAAGGTTGCGAGGGTTTCCTGCCGAAGGAATCCAAGTGATAGCGTATCTAAACGGACTTGTTCGTTTTGCGTGACAAATAAGGTGAAGGGTCCTCTTCATTTTATAAATAAAATTAAGGAAGAAAATGATGGCGGAAAGCAAAAAAACAAATACTGATCGTATAAAAAGAATATATGACCTATGTAAAGTTCACTTTGGTGATATTCGTTTCGTTGGTATAAAGTACCATAAAAAAATAGGTTGGATAGCAAAAGCTCAGTTTGAAGGTGATTTTGAAAATCTAACTGCAGATGGTGAGACAAGTGTTGAAGCACTTCGTAACTTGAAAAATCGTGTTAAAAAAATCATAAAAAGATATAACGCAGTTTAGAAGAAGAGGGCTATAGTTGAGATAAAAATTTTTGTCTCAGCTAAGTTGAACTTTTTAAGTATATACAAAACGACCAACACACCAGGGAGGTCGTTTATAGATATAATGATACCCTACTTTTCTTATAAAAAAATAATCTTCTTTGCCTACAATTAAAACTAAAATTTAATCCACTTAAAAACTAAATATTCAAAACATACTTTAGAAATCATCTAAATAGCATACTATTCACACTGTGTTGTAAGCTGTGAATATCTTTTGAGTTTTTCCACTATAAATTTGGAAATTTCCTCTTTTTTTAAGAAAAAATTTATATAAATTTATGCTGAAAATGCAATGCTTTTGTTTAGCTTAAACCCCTGTTATAGGGGTTTTAAAGCTTTACAATAAAAAAAATAACTTCTAGAATAAATGTCTTTTAAATATCTTCTTATTTCTATTCACATGTTGCTTAACTATTCACATAAGCAAGGCACTCATTAGCAAAATCAACTCTACTTTGTATTTTATATACTTTTCCATATAGCTCAAATTCTAACTCACTTGCGTGAAGTAAAAGTCTCGTTGCCCCACTTAGCTTCACTCTTTCTTTATCGTCTAGCTCTTTGTCTAAAAACCTAACTATCTCTTCTTCGCTCTGCCCATAAATAGGATCTCCTACTATCGGATGTTTCACATGAAACAAATGCACTCTTATCTGATGCTGTCTGCCAGTATGAGGAAAACACTCAACAAGTGTCATATCTCTCTCTTTAAAATACTTTATGGGTTTTATATCGGTCTTTGATGCTTTTCCTTCTTCATGCACCTTTACAACCATTCTAACCATAGCACTCTCATCTTCGCGTCTTAAAAGCGGAGCTTCTATGCACATCTCATCTTTTAACTCCCCATGAACAAGTGCAAGGTATTTCTTTTTCATATCCCTTTGTTCAAACATCATTTTTATATCTCTTTCGCTCTCTTTGTTTCTTGCACACAAAACAAGTCCGCTTGTCTCTTGGTCTATCCTATGGGCGATATTTGCATCTCTGCCAAACTGATATTTTAGTTCATCTATAAGAGAGTAGGGAGTTTTTCTATTTTGTGGGTGAATAAGAACACCACTCGGCTTATCAAAGAGAACGAACTCATCATAAACTGCTGTTGGTTTTAATCCTCTTGTGATGGGTTCAAAGTATATAAACTCAAACTCACCCTCAACTTCTCCAGCTGTTCTTGTCATCGGCTCACCATCAACAAACAATCTTCCTTTTGCTATAAGTCTTTGTGCTTCTTTTTGTGTATAGTCTAACTCTTTTATGAGATATAAAAATGCTTTTTGCTTCTCTTTGGCAAACATTTTTTTTATAATAAATGGCAAAATTATGTTCCTTATTTAATCAAGATTTTACAATTATTTATGTAGAATCAATGACTTAATTTATGTACAAATTTTAACATAAAACTTAACATATAAATCATAAGGAAGCTATATAATGATAGATAGATATTCTCGAGAAGAGATGAGTTCAAAGTGGACTTATCAAGCAAAATACCAAGCTTGGCTAGATGTAGAAAAAGCTGTAGTTAAAGCGTGGGCTAAACTTGGGAAGATTCCTCAAGATGATGCTGATAAGATAGTTAAAAATGCCAACTTCGATATTAAGCGCATAGATGAGATAGAAGCGGTTACTCGTCACGACCTTATAGCTTTTACGACAAGTGTATCTGAGACACTAGGGAGTGAGTCAAGGTGGTTTCACTATGGTATGACTTCATCTGACACTGTAGATACTGCTGTAGCACTTCAAATGAAAGACTCTCTAGAGTTAATCATCAAAGATGTGAAGATGCTTATGGAGTCTATAAAAAAACGAGCATTAGAACATAAGATGACTCTGATGGTTGGAAGAAGCCACGGCATACATGGCGAGCCTATAACTTTTGGTTTGGTTTTAGCTGTTTGGTATGATGAGATGGCTAGACACTTAGAAAACTTGGAACAGACTATGGTAGTTATCTCAGTAGGTCAAGTAAGTGGAGCTATGGGTAACTTTGCTCATGCACCACTTGAGCTTGAAGAGTATGCTTGTGAAGAGTTAGGACTAAAATCAGCTCCAGCATCTAACCAAGTTATACAAAGAGATAGATACGCAAGACTCGCAACGACTCTTGCTCTGATGGCATCTTCAATAGAGAAGTTTGCTGTTCAGGTTCGCCACTGGCAAAGAACAGAAGTTTATGAGTGTGAAGAGTATTTTGCAAAAGGGCAAAAAGGCTCATCAGCTATGCCACATAAGAGAAATCCAATCCTTACAGAAAACATCACAGGGCTAGCTCGTATGGTTAGAGCTTATGCGATACCTGCTATGGAAAATGTCGCGCTGTGGCATGAGAGAGATATATCTCACTCATCAACTGAAAGATTTTGGCTTCCAGATGCTTTTATAACTTCTGACTTTATGCTTCATCGCATGAACAATGTTATAGCAAACCTTACAGTTTATCCTGAAAATATGATGAGAAATCTAAATCTAACTGGCGGACTTGTATTTTCACAAAGAGTTCTTTTAGAGCTTCCAATAAAAGGTGTTAGCCGTGAAGATGCTTATAAGATTGTGCAAAGAAATGCTATGAAGGTTTGGGAAGAGATACAACAAGGCAAAGCTACTACAAATGAAAATGGCGAGAGCTTATATCTTAACCACTTACTAGCAGATGAGGAACTAAGAAATTCACTTAGCGAAGAACAAATTCGTGAATGTTTTAATTACGATTACTACACTAAAAATGTGGATGCGATTTTTAAAAGAGTGTTTACTTAAAACTACAATTATAGAGTTTTAAGTATATAAAATTCATAACCAACTATTTAAACAGATACTTTTACTAGGAAAATATATGATTACAGTTATAAAAAGAAATGGCAGAACAGAGCCTCTTGATATTTCAAAGATACAAAAATATACTTCAGCAGCTATTGCAGGACTTGACAATGTGTCTCAAAGTGAGCTAGAAGTTGATGCGCAGATTCAGTTTCGTGATGGCATCACCTCTAAAGAGATACAGCAGACTCTTATAAAAACCGCAGTTGATAAGATAGATATAGATGCACCAAACTGGACTTTCGTTGCTTCAAGGCTCTTTATGTTTAACCTATACCATCAAGTAAATGGTTTTACAGGTTATGACTCGCTAGAGAAGTACTTCAAAAGAGGCGAAAAAGAGGGTAGGCTTCTTCAAGGTTTATCCGAAATGTATGACCTACAAGAACTAAACAAACACATAAAACCAGAAAGAGATATGCTCTTTAACTATCTAGGTGTAAAAACTCTTTATGATAGATATCTCATAAAAGATAGAAATTCTAACCCAATAGAGCTTCCTCAACATATGTTTATGGCCATAGCAATGTTTCTAGCTCATAGAGAAGAGGACAAACACGAATGGGCTATCAAGTTTTATAACATGATCTCTCAGTTTGAAGTTATGCTTGCAACTCCAACTCTCTCAAATGCAAGAACAACTAGACATCAACTCTCATCGTGCTACATCGGTTCTACTCCTGATAACATAGAAGGTATCTTTGACTCATACGCTGAGATGGCGATGCTCTCTAAGTTTGGTGGAGGCATCGGCTGGGACTGGACTGGAATCCGTTCCATGGGTTCATATATAGATGGTCATAAAAATGCAGCTGGTGGAACTGTTCCATTTTTAAAGATAACAAATGACATCGCAATTGCAGTAGATCAGTTGGGAACTAGAAAAGGTGCTATTGCGGTTTACATGGAACCTTGGCACATAGATATAAACGACTTTTTAGATCTTAAGAAAAACTCTGGGGAAGAGCGTCGTCGTGCTCATGACCTTTTTCCTTCTATGTGGTTAAATGACTTGTTCTTAAAAAGAGTTCAAGAAGATGGCATCTGGACACTTTTTGACCCTTATGATGCAGGAGAGTTAGCAACACTTTATGGAGATGAGTTTGACAAGCGTTATATGGAACTCGAAGAAGATGAGAGCATTGTAAAAGAGAAGATAAAAGCTAAAAATCTTTGGAAAAAGATACTAACATCTTACTTTGAAACAGGCTCTCCTTTCTTATGTTTTAAAGATAATGCTAACCGTGCTAACCCTAACAACCATGTTGGTGTTATACGAAGTTCTAACCTATGTACTGAGATATTTCAAAACACTAAGCCAAACCACTATAAGATAAAACTTATCTTTGAAAATGGTGACTTTGTATCTTATGAAGAAGATGAAATAGTAACTGTTGATAGTGGCGCACAAAAACCCGCTAAGAAGATAACTGCACTAGACTCACTTGGTGGACTTCCTATCTATGTGGTTGAAAAAGAGAAAATAAACGGCGACACCGCTGTTTGTAACTTAGCATCTGTTAATCTCTCTCGCATAAATACTAAAGAAGATATAGATAGAATCGTACCTATTGCAATTAGATGTTTGGATAATGTTATAGACCTTAACTTCTATCCTATAGAGAAAGTAAAACGCACTAACATGAAGAGCCGTTCTATTGGCTTGGGTGTTATGGGCGAAGCTCAGATGTTAGCTGAACAAGCTATCTCATGGGGTACACAAGAACACTTTGACAAGATAGATGAAATCATGGAAGCTGTTAGTTATAACGCTATCTCTGCATCGTCAAATCTAGCTTTAGAAAAAGGAAAATATCCTGACTTTGAAGGTTCACAGTGGAGCAAAGGTGTGATGCCGATGGACCATGCAAATGCAGAAGTTAGAAACTTAGTGGACCGCGGAGGTCTGTTTGCATCTACTTATGAGTGGGATGAACTAAGAGAGAGAGTTAAAAAGCAAGGTATGAGAAATGGATATCTGATGGCAATAGCACCAACGAGTTCTATCTCCATACTTACTGGAACTACTCAAGCTATAGAGCCAGTCTTTAAGAGAAAGTGGTTTGAGGAAAACCTTAGCGGACTTATACCTGTAGTTGTTCCTAATCTCTCTGCTGATACTTGGGCTTACTATACCCCTGCTTATGATTTGAACCAAACTGCACTTATAAAAGCAGCTGCCATCAGACAAAAGTGGTTAGATCAAGGTCAGAGCTTAAACATCTTTATAACACTTGATAAAGCGAGTGGAAGATACTTAAACGAGATTTATATGTTAGCTTGGAAATTAGGTTTAAAATCAACTTACTATCTTCGCTCACAATCACCTGAGGTAGCAAATGATGTTGAAGATAGAAGCATGGAGTGTGTAGGTTGCCAATAAAATGAAGCCTCTACTCTCAAAAGACCTTAAAAAATTTTGTTCAAGATTTGCCAACTTTGTAGATGCAGAGATTCGTTCTTTTGAAGTTCTGTCTAAAGATATTGTAAAAGCTGTTATAGCCACACAAGATGGTGCTAGAGATTTTGACTGGATAACTGTAACATTAGAGTTTAGTAACATTAGTGACGCAAAAATCCTAAAAGATGATAAACTATCTCTACTGGACATGGCTGATGGGCTTACTATTTTAAGCCAAGATAATCTCTTTGCATTTGGCGTTGGAGATTATAAAAATATATCTGGCATAAAAAATGCTAGCTGTTACATAATATCTTCTAGTATTAAATACGAAGAAGGACAATTTTAAGGAGAAACTGATGCAAAAGTATGAAGTTAAGGGTAGTATATTAGGTTTTGAAAACACAAAAAGTGTAGAAATAATCGAGATCGATAATCTTTTTTCAACTATAAGAGACGTAGATAATAAAAATATATCTTTTACGGTAGTTAATCCTTATGAATTAAGAGAATACTCTTTTGACATAGCGCCAGATGTACAGAAGCTTTTAAATATAAAAGATAACTCTAAACTCAGTACTTACAATGTTGTAGTTATTCAAAACCCTCTTGAGAGTTCTATTATAAACTTTTTAGCACCTTTTGTTATAAATAATGACAATATGACTATAGCTCAAATAATACTAGATCCAGAGAGACATCCAGATTTTGGAATGACTGAGACAATAAAAAGTTTTGTATAACCAAGGGCATTAACCAAGTGTTATACATTCGTTAGCATTTCGTAAACCAAATGCTTATAAACTTTGATATTTACAATCAAAGGAAAAAAATGAAAACACTTCTTTTACTATGTCTAGTCTCTCTATCTTTACTTAATGCTAAAGATGGAGTGAACTTCAAGTATGCTGATGAAAACACTCAGCGAAAAAATCCTACAAGTCAAAATTTTATCCTATCTTATAATAATGTTTTAAAAGAGATTAGGACAAGTGTTGTAAATATCTCTACTAAAAAAACAATAACCTCACAAAGAGGATATCAAAATCCATTCTTTTTTGAACAACCAAGAGTTCCACAAGGAACATCAGGAAGCGGTGTTATTATCTCAAAAGATGGTTATATTGTTACTAACAATCATGTTGTTGATGGTGCTGATGAGATAAAAGTTAGTTTAGTTGATAGTAAAAAAAGCTACAAAGCAAAACTAATAGGTAGCGATGCAAAAAGTGATATAGCCATCGTCAAAATAGATGCAACTGATTTAAATGCGGTTACATTTTATAACTCTGATAATGTGAAAGTTGGCGACGTGGTCTTTGCTCTAGGAAATCCTTTTGGGGTTGGTGAGACTATAACACAAGGAATCGTCTCAGCGACAGGAAGAAATGCCATTGGAATAGTTGAATATGAAGACTTTATACAAACTGATGCATCTATAAATCCTGGTAATTCTGGAGGTGCTCTTGTAAACTCTGCTGGACATCTCATAGGCATAAACTCTGCCATCATCTCAAGAAGTGGTGGAAACGATGGTATAGGACTAGCAATACCATCAAATATGGTCACCTCAATAGCCTCACAACTCATCGACAGCGGCAAATATACACGTGCCTATCTAGGAGTTGGTATAGACAATATTAGTGAGGATATGAGTAGTTTTTATAACAATGAGTATGGTGCTTTAATTATCAGTGTTGAGGAGAGTTCTCCTGCAGGCAAAGCTGGTTTAAAAAGAGGTGATTTAATCGTCTCAATAGATGGTAAAAAGATACAAAACGCTAGTATGCTAAAAAATATAGTAGGTTCATATCAACCATCACGAGTTGTAAATATAAAATTTTTAAGAGATAAAAAAATAGATATTGTAAATGTTGAGCTAGGTTCATTAAACAAAGAGTTAGCTAATGCAAATATAAACTACAAAGGTTTAAATGTAGTACCTCTACCAAAAGAGACACAAAGAATTTTACAAAACAACACTTACATCTCAGGCGGTGTTTTAGTAGATAGTGTAGATTTAAACAGTGAAGCTTACAATATTGGTATAGCAAAAGATGACATAATAGTTCAGATAGAAGAGATGGAGATAAGAGATATTGATGATTTCAAATCTGCTACATCAAATCAAGAAAAGAAGAGATTTTATATCTTTAGAAGAGGAAGTGTTGTTGCAACTGTTTTATAATCTCTTATAAAATTTATATGATATAATAATTTATATTTATCAATGCAAAGGCTGGACTAATGAGTAAAAACACGGTGACACTTATAGACAATAGAAATGGAAAATCATACGAATTTCCTATCTTAGAGGCAACTGTTGGTCCTTCGGTTGTTGATATTTCAACTCTTTATAGAGATACAGGGATGTTTACTTTTGACAAAGGTTATACATCTACTGCATCTTGTCGCTCTAAGATAACTTATATAGATGGGGACAAGGGCAAATTAATGTATAGAGGATATGATATTTCATATCTTGCAACTCAAAAAACATTCCTTGATACTGCATATTTACTTCTACACCGAGAACTTCCAACTAAAGAAGAACTTGATGATTTTAAAGAGGAGATAGCAAAGCGCTCATTTATTCATGAGGGAATGAAAAAACTCTTTGACTCTTTTCCAGATCAAGCTCATCCTATGGCAATTTTATCCGCTGGTGTCTCAGCTCTATCTACATTTTATTTTGACCACTTAGATATTGACTCACCAGAAGAGTACATGGAGATGGCAAATAGAATCATTGCCAAAATTCCTACTCTTGCAGCTTTTTCCTTTAGATATTCAAATGGTTTACCTATCATCTATCCAGACCTTCAAAAAGGTTTTACAGAAAACTTTTTGTATATGATGCGAGCTTATCCTCACAAACATGTAGATTTAACCTCTATAGAGATAAAAGCTCTTGATACTATCTTTACACTTCACGCTGACCATGAACAAAATGCATCTACAACTGCAGTTCGCAATCTAGGATCTACTCATGCTCATCCATATGCAGCTATTAGCGCTGGTATTGGTGCTTTATGGGGTAGAGCTCATGGTGGAGCAAACGAGTCAGTTATTCGTCAGCTAGAGATGATTGGTACAGTTGAGAGAGTTGATGAGTTTATAGCTCGAGCAAAAGATAAAAATGATCCCTTTAGGCTTATGGGATTTGGACATCGTGTATATAAAAACTTTGACCCTCGCGCAAAAATTCTTAAAAAAATCAGAGATGAGCTAATAGAAGAGTTAGGAATAGACAGTGAACTTGTAGCAGTTGCTAACAAGATAGAACATATCGCTTTAAATGATGAATACTTTGTTAGTAGAGGTTTATATCCAAACATAGACTTCTACTCAGGTCTCATACTTCAAGCTCTAAATATTCCAAAAGATATGTTTGCTGTTATATTTGTTATAGGGAGAGTTCCAGGATGGATCTCTCAGTGGATAGAGTTAAAAGAACAAGATACTATAAAGATAGCTCGTCCTCGCCAACTCTACTTAGGGCCAGATGATAGAACTCCAGAGTACTAAACTCTGAAGTTAGTCAATATATCTGCAACAGTAGTCTGTAACAGTTTTAACTCTAACATCAAAAGATGAGTTAGATGCTACATTAAAACTCTCTGGAGTACTTAGAGTTTTCCACTCTTCATCTGGTAGTTTAACTTCTAAATTACCACTTAACATCTCCATAATTTCTGCTTTGTTTGTATTAAAAGTATATTCGCCTGGTAACATAATACCTAGCGATATTTCTGAACCATCTTCTAACTCAACACTTCGGCTAGTCACACTTCCATCATAATAAATATTTGCTTCTTTTTTTATCGTTACATTTGTAAACTTGCTCATAATCTGTTCCTTAATTTTATAGATAAAATGAATAAATTTTCATTTAATGATTTATTATATCTAAAATTTATTCCCAGTCAAGAAGTCTTTGCTGACCCTCAAGCTCTCTTATGTGAGTAACATCTTGGCTAACTTCTATAACACCTTTATACTCACCTGCATCACTACGAATAGCAAAGTAACGGATGTGAATAAACTTGCCTTTAAATGTTATCCAAAACTCTGCCTCATCTCTTCGCCCAGCTTTAAACTCTCTTAGTATCATTAACACTTGGTCAACTGACTTTGGAGGGTGACAAAACTTTACTTCACGGCCGATGATTCCAGCACTTCTTGGAAAAACCCTGTTATCTCCACGGTTGTAAAAGATAACAACATCATTTTCATCAACATAAGTGATATCAACAGGCATAAACTTTAAGAGCCAGTTTATCTGCTCTGGTAACATATGACCCTGTTCTAAATCTATCCTACCCTCAAGTGAGAAAGGTAATTTTCTCTTTTTAGTATCTAGTGATGGGTGAATATACTCATTTTCTTCGTGAGGAGGATATGCTGCTGGTTTTTCATCAAACATCCAGCCTATCTCTTCATCTCCATCACGCATCTCCATCCAGTCACTCTCTTGAAGCATCTCTAATGCACGCGGAAGAAGTCTGCCCTCTTCAACTTGCATAATATGCTCTAGATTGTGAAAAAGGTTTTGAAGCACCATCATTAGTGACTCTGTCTCATCACCATCAGCGAGATTTCTAGCTTGTTTTACTATAGCTCTTATATCGTCATGAAAAGCCCACATATTTTGAGATGGTGATGTCCATCCATACTGCTCCAAATATGGAAAGAGTTGATTCTCTTTTCTTGCAAAGTGTTTTTCTACTAAACATAGCCTTGCAAACTTCTCTTTAAATTCATCTGGATTATTAACTATATCTATACTGTTAATACTTGCCATAAGACCGCGGATGAGTTGATTTTCTTCTAAATAAACTCTAACTGGATGTCCCTCTGGGAGGTTTGTAAACTGGTTCATATAATATTTCCTTTAATTTATTTCATAAATTCAAGGGAGTATATTCCCTATTATTTATCGCACCAAAAGGGATAATCCCTTTGACTCTACTAAAGTTCTCTTTAGTAGAGAACCCATCACACTAATGTAATTTTATTTTTGATTGTATCTACTTTATATCTTTTATTATTTGATATATAGCAAGAGTTTCTTTTTAAATTATTTTCTTAATCTAACTCTTTGTGAGTGAGTAATAGCAACAGCCATTGCATCTGATATATCTAGTGGCTTTATCTCTTTTTTTATATTTAAAAGTCTTTTTACCATAAAAGAGACTTGTTCTTTTGTAGCTTTTCCATTTCCTGTTAGTGCTTTTTTTACTTGAAGTGCCGTGTATTCACTAAAATGACCATGAACTTGTAGAAGTTTTAACATAATAGCCCCACGAAATTGTGCTAATTTTATGGTTGTTGCAGGGTTGTGAGCATAAAAAATATCTTCTACTGCTACTTCATCTATAGTGTGATTTTTAAAAACAATATCTAGTGCTTCAACCATCTGAGGTATCTGAAATTGTAAGTCTTCGGCTTTCATCTTAATAAGTCCAGCCCCGAGCAAAGATATTTTTGAGTTTTCTAGTTTTATAAGTGCATAACCCATATTTCTAGTTCCTGGATCTATTCCTAATATTGTCATGTATGTTTAATCTTTTAATTTTTAAGTCATTATATACAAAAGAGTTTAAAAACTATAGTTATTCACAATGTTAAATTTTAGTTATTCACATCTTTTTAATAGAACCTTATGCATTAAATCGTTACTATTCACATCCAAATAATTTAAATAAGGCTTTATGTGAATATAGGTCAAGAAGTTTTAGAACTACTAAGAGAAGAGATAACAGAGTTGCAATATAACAGATATATAAAGCAACTTACCTATGATACAAAAAAATCAACAAGTGATATGGCAATTTTTTATGCTCCTAATGCTCTTGTTTTGAACTGGATTAAAAATAAATACACTGAAAAAATAGCTCACCTTTTTGAAATAAAAAGTGGCAATAAAGTTAGTGTAAAAATTACTCTAAAAAATTCAATAAGCCTAAAAAGCACTAAGCAAAAGAGTGAACAGAAGCCTCAACACTCTTTACTAAATCCATCACACACATTTGATAACTTTATGGTTGGAGGTTCAAACCAGTTTGCTTATGCTGCAGTAAAGAGTGTTAGCGAAGCAGCTGGAGAGGTTTATAATCCACTTTTTATCTATGGAGGAGTTGGTTTAGGAAAGACACACTTGATGCAATCAGCTGGAAATGTTTTTCAAAACCAAGGAAAAATTGTTATATATACATCAGTTGAGCAATTTTTAAATGATTTTATTCGTCATGTTAGAAATAAAACAATGCCATCATTCCAAGAAAAATATAGAAAGTGTGATGTACTCCTTATTGATGATATTCAATTTTTAAGTAATAAAGAGGGTATTCAAGAAGAATTTTTTCACACTTTTGAAGCCTTAAAAGGTGCTGGTAAACAGATAATACTAACAGCAGACAAACATCCTAAAAAAATAGGTGGGATAGAAAAAAGACTTCTAAGCAGGTTTGAGTGGGGCTTAGTTGCAGATATTCAACCTCCTGAACTAGAAACAAAAATTGCCATCATCAAAAAAAAGTGTGAGATAAACAAAGTTAAACTAACTAACGACATCATAAACTATATAGCTACTGTTATAGAGAGTAATGTTCGTGAGATAGAGGGGATTTTATCTAAGCTTCATGCTTATTCACAACTTATGCATATAGAGATAGATTTAGCTTTTACTAAAAATGTACTAAGAGATCAGCTTCAAGAAAACAGAGCTAACCTTACACTTGATACTATAACAAATAGTGTTGCAAAAGATTTAAATATTAAACCAACTGAAATCCGTTCAAAAGGTAGAAGTAAAAATCTAGTTTATGCTAGAAGAATTAGTATATATCTTTGTCGTGAGCTAACTCCAAACACTATGCCACAACTCGCTCAATACTTTGGAATGAAAGATCACACTGCCATCAGCCATACTATTAAAAAGATAAATGAGCTTATGAAAAATGATGAAGATTTCAGAGTTAAAATCGAAGAATTGACCAATAAGATAACTTCTGTATCTTAAAAGTTATATTTTTGATTAAAAAAAAGATATAATCATAAAAGTGAATAGATGTGAGTAGAGTTGCTTTGGTTCATCACATCCAAAAAGCTCTGTTAGTGGGAAGCAAAAGGTGATATTCACATAATCACTCTCTCCTACTACTACTTACTAAATATTATATAATAATAGGAATTCATATGAAGATAACAATCTCAAAATCAATCATAGAAAACATACTAATAAATGCTCAGCCATTTTTGGAAAAAAAAGATACTTCTCAAATAACTTCTCATGTATATATAAAAGTTGATGAAAAAAATCTTACACTTAGAGCAACTGATCAAGAGATAGGCTTTGAAGTCTCTACTGAACTTGTAAATATTATATCTACTGGAAGTATTACTGCTAATGGTAAAAAATTCTTAGATATTATAAGAATTTTAAAAGATACAGATATTAACCTAGAAGTAAAAAATGAGATACTTTATATCTCACAATCGCACTCAAAATTTAAACTACCAACTTTTTCATATAATGATTTTCCAACATTTCCAACTTATGAAGGAAAACCTCGTATATCTATAGATTCTCATTCACTAATAGATTCACTTAAAAAAATAACTCCAGCAATTGATACTAATAATCCAAAGTTTGAACTAAACGGTGCTCTTATAGATATAAAACAAGATAGTATAAATTTCGCTTCAACAGATACAAGAAGATTAGCAATTGTAACTATCTCAAATACAAGTGAAAATGAACTCTCTATTATCATCCCAAAAAAAGCAATAATTGAGATTCAAAAACTTTTCTTTGATGACATAGAAATGTACTATGATGATACGAATCTCATTATTCATTCAAAGCAATACACTTTTTTTACAAAACTTATAAATGGTAAGTTTCCAGAATATACAAGAATCATCCCAAAAGAGATAAAAAACTCTTTACAACTTCCAAAAGCTAAAATGATAGAGTCCATTAAACAAATTACTACTATATCTTCTGATGTTAAAATCAGTTTTTTAAATGATTTGATAGTATTTGAATCTTTAAGTGACGATAATATAGAAGCAAAAACTGAAATAAATTTCACTACAAATTTTAGTGAAGAGTTTGTTATTGCTATAAATTCAAGATATTTATTAGATTTTTTAAATAGTATAAATTCTTCAGAATTTACTATTGGGTTAAATGAAGGAAATCTTCCTTTTGTTCTGATGGATGCTAATTTTAAAACAGTTGTTATGCCAATAGTTATATAAACTTCTAACATTTTACTTCACTTTATGTGAAGTAAATACTCCACAAACTCACAAAAACACATCATAAAACTTTATTTTAATAAAGATTGGATAAAATGTCTCTAATTATGTCAAAATTGCTTTTTTATTAAAGAAGTCTATTTAGTGACTATATATGAGATTTTTATTGTAGGAAGTATAATGGAACAAAATTACGGTGCTAGTAATATTAAAGTCTTAAAAGGTTTAGAGGCTGTTCGTAAGCGTCCTGGTATGTATATTGGTGATACTGGTCATCGTGGTTTACATCACTTAGTTTATGAAGTTATTGACAACTCTATCGATGAGGCAATGGCTGGACATTGTGACACTATAAATGTGACACTTACTAAAAACAACAGTTGTATTGTTAGTGATAATGGTCGTGGTATTCCAACAGATATCCATCCAACTGAAGGAATTAGTGCTGCTACTGTTGCCCTAACTGTTTTACACGCTGGTGGAAAGTTTGATAAAGATACTTATAAAGTTTCAGGTGGACTTCATGGTGTTGGTGTTTCTGTTGTAAATGCCCTCTCTTCTGAGCTAAAAATGACCATCAACAAAAACGGTGAAAAATTTGAACAAAACTTTAAAAAAGGTATACCTCAAGAAGCTCTTGCTGTTATAGGAAAAAGTAGAAAATCTGGAACTACAATTGAATTTAGTGCAGATCCAAGTATATTTACAGAGACTATTACTTTTGACTTTGATTATTTAGCAAAAAGATTTAAAGAACTTGCATATCTAAATCCATTTATTACAATTAATTTTAAAGATGAGAGATCTAACGTTAGTGAGACTTATCACTTTGAAGGTGGTATAGCTCAGTATGTAGAAGATATGAACAAAAAAACTGCAGTAACTGCAGTTTACTCTTTTAGTACAAAGATAGAAGATATAGAGTTTGATATAGCTCTAATGTATAACGATACATATGAAGAAAAACTTGCATCTTTTGTAAATAATATACGAACACCAAATGGTGGTACTCACGAAGCTGGTTTCCGTGCAGGACTAACACGTGTTATATCAAACTATAACTCTAAAAACAGTTCTGCAAAAGAAAAAGATGTAAAAATTTCAGGAGATGATACTTCTGAGGGACTTATTGCTATAGTTTCTGTTCGTGTTCCAGAACCTCAGTTTGAGGGACAAACAAAAGGAAAACTTGGTAATACCTATGTTAGACCTCTTGTTCAAAAATCTACTTATGAACTACTATCAAAATATTTTGAAGAAAACCCTATTGAAGCAAAAGCAATTGTTAGTAAGTCACTTATGGCAGCTCGTGGCCGTGAAGCTGCTAAAAAAGCAAGAGAACTAACACGCCGTAAAGATGTTATGAGTGTTGGAACTCTTCCTGGTAAGCTAGCAGATTGTCAAAGTAAAGATGCAAGCATTTGTGAACTCTACTTAGTCGAAGGTGACTCTGCTGGTGGTTCGGCTAAGATGGGAAGAGATCGTGTTTTTCAAGCGATATTGCCACTTAAAGGTAAGATTTTAAATGTTGAAAAAGCAAGATTAGATAAGATTTTAAAATCAGAAGAGATTACTAATATGATAACAGCTATGGGTTGTGGAATTGGTGATGAATACAATGAAGATAAACTTCGTTATCATAAAATCATTATTATGACCGATGCTGACGTTGATGGTTCTCATATTCAAACTCTACTCCTAACATTTTTCTTTCGTCACTTTCGTGATGTAGTTGAAAAAGGATATCTTTATTTAGCTCAACCACCTCTTTATCGTTATAAAAAAGGTAAAAAAGAGATTTATTTTAAAGATGATATAGAGATGAATAGCTATCTGATTGAAAATGGTGTTGAATCTTTAGAGATACAAGGTGTTGGACAAAATGATCTTGTGGAATTTTTTAAGATGGTAGATCACTATAGAGGCTCACTAGTTTCACTAGAGAGAAGATATTCGTTAATAAGTCTGATTCGTCATTTTATAGAAAATCCTGATCTTATAGGATTAGATATAAAAGCTATGTATGAAGAAGTTGAGAAATTTTTGCTATTAAATGGAAACAATATATTAACTAAGAGTATAAATGAAGATTCTATTCATCTTTATGTTCAAACAAAAGGTGGAATGGAAGAGTTACTTATAAACGATGATCTCTTTGGAGCTCCACACTTTAATGAAGCTAGTTATGTCTTTAAAAAGATTCAAGAGTGGGATTTGACGTTTGATGAAGATATATTAGTTGTTTTAGAAAATATTAATGAATATGCTAAAAAAGGTTCATATATCCAACGCTATAAAGGTCTTGGTGAGATGAATCCTGATCAACTTTGGGAAACAACAATGACACCTGAAAACCGTGTTTTACTTCAGGTAACTATAGATGATGCAGAAGCAGCATCTGAGGCATTTGTTCTCTTTATGGGTGATGAAGTTGAACCTCGTCGTAACTATATAGAATCACATGCTAAAGATGTTAAACATTTAGATGTCTAAAAATAATATATGCTACTTCCTGAGATAAAAGAGAGAGAATACCGTTTTAAGTTAGCACTTAGGATGGGATTTCCTATCTTTTCTCTTATACTTTTATTTATTTCTCACAAACTTATAAGTAATTATGAAACAATAGACACCACATTTTATATAGAAATTCTAATACTTTTTCTCTTTAGTATATATTTTATTTTTTATATAATTTATAAAAGCTTTGATGTTAGGATAACAGACCCTATATCAAAAACTTTTACAAGAGAATATATTTTTAAATATATACAAAAAGATATAAATGCAAATGAAAAATACACTTTAATTTTAATAAGTATAGATAACTTAGATGCTATTAATAACAGATATAGTATTAAAAATGGTGATAAAGTAATAAAAGAAGTAATTTCATGGATAAAAGAGTACCTAAAGAGTAAAAATATAACTAATTTTCCCATGGGACACATAAAAGGTGGCGATTTTGTTATAGGTTTAAAAGGTTCAAAAGAGGAGTTCAACTCTTTGGTTGATATACTTTTTTTAAAGAGTGATGAGTTTATTGTAGATGAAATAGAAGTAAAACTAAGTGGTGCTATAACAGATATAAACTTTTCAAATGAAGTAGAATATCTCATAGAAAATCTTTTTCAAATACAGGAAATAAATAAAAAAAAATCATCTAAAATCAAAGAAACTATAAACCCACATATGGAAGAATCTTTTGTAAAAAATGCAGTTAAAGATGGACTATTTGAAATAATGACTCAAGATGTTTATGAAAAAGAAAAACCTGTAATAAAAGAGTGTTTTATAAAGTTAAAAACACCAGATGGGAAAATTATCCATCAAAAAACATATGTAAAAATATTGGATAAATTAGGACTAAGACTTGAATTTGATCTAAAAATATTTGAGGAAATCATACTTAGATGTAGTGAAAATGAAAATGATATCTATGCTATAAATATATCACCAACATCGATAAGAAATCCAAGTTTTATATTTAATGTTAAAAAACTTTTAAATAAAAAGTACAAAATAATATTTATACTCAATGAATTAGATTACTACTCTCAAATAAACAAGTATAATGAGACTCTGCAACACTTGAGAAGTCTGGGGATAATAATTGCCATAGATAGATTGGGAGCTATACATACAAGTTTTTTATATTTAAGAGACTTAGATATAGATATAGTAAGATATGATTCTTTTTATACAAAAGATAGAAAATACATAGACATTGTAGAAGGTTTTAATCTGATGGCACACAAAAAAGGTGTTAAAACTTGGATAAAGATGATAGAATCTAATGAAATTATACAAGAATTTAAAGAGCTTGATATAGACTTTCTTCAAGGAAATTATATATCTGAAATTACAAATAAGGAAAAAATAAATGAAATATGGTGAAAAAATTGTAAATGAGTTTGATGTAGAAAAAGATTTAGAAATATGGCCGAACCAATACAAAAAAAACTATCTTATAAAAATGACACTTCCAGAATTTTCTTGCCTTTGTCCAAGAAGTGGATATCCTGATTATGCAACTATATACTTAGAATATACTCCAGATGAATTTGTTGTAGAACTAAAAGCAATGAAACTCTATATAAATTCTTTTAGAGACAGACATGTATCACATGAAAACAGCGCAAATGAAATATATGAGACACTAGAAAATAAAATAAAACCTAAGTATATGAAGATAGTAGCAGATTATAATCCACGTGGAAATGTACATACGGTGATAGAAATAGATAGTTCAAAATTATAAAAGACAGAAGGTAAATATGTTTTCAAAAATGCTAGGTAAAATAGGGCTTTCTACAAACGATAAAGAGAAAAAACATAAAGAACTAGTTGAGAGAATCTCAAAAATGAATCTAACAGATATGCGCACATATACCAATAACAGAATTCCAGATTTACCTGTGAGTGAAGCTGGCATAGAAGAAATTTTAAAAAAACTTCTTGAAGTAGATGAAAAAACTCAAAAAAGATATTTAGATATAGAAGACATGGATAGTAAAATACGAAAAGGGCTTGATTTAATAGTAAATATTTTAACTAATAAAAAACTCTCTATAGAAGCGATAGAACTAGCTATAGAACTTTTTGAAGTATCAAAAGAGATGATAGAGAAGTATGATTTAGACAATAAACAAATATATATATCTAAAATAAGAGAGTCTTTAAGCAAGTCAATTGAAACAATGAGTAAAAAATCTGAAATAAAAAGAAAAATGGGAGTTATTGGTAGTTAGAAAGATATTTGTTTAACCACTTTAGCGCCTCTTCTTTGTTAGAGAACTCTTCTCTCATTTGAGCTTCATAACTCTCATCCAATATCTTAGTAAAATCAACTGATGGTTTTAATCCTAAAGAGATTAAATCTCTTCCCATTAAAAAAGCTTTTAATTTTTTTTCTATTACACCCAATTCTTTTGCCCTTAGAGCTATAGATTTGCCAATACCAAATAGACAATCACTTAAAATACAAAGATTTTTTATATTTACAAAGCTTGCTAGTTTATAAATTTTGTAGTTATTTAGTTCATTACAAGAGAGTTCTAAAATGTTTGAGAGATGTACTAGGAGAGTTGAAACTTCTTTTAAGAGAAGCTTATCATCACTAAGAGATATCACAAACTCCTTTATTTTATCCTCATCAAATTTATAACAAAAAATAGCTAACATTAAAATCTCGTTAGTCTTAGTGTTAGCTGTTTTTAAAGATACAAATTTATCTATAGCATTCATTGTAAGTTGCCAATCATCTAGATTTAAAATGCTTAAGTACTTAAAATATTTAAGTGCATCTAACTCTTTTAAAAGTTCAAACCCAAGAGATGGTTTAGCAGATTTAAATAAAATCTTTTTTATTTCTTCATAAATTCTCTCCTTAGGAAGTTCTTGTAGTGCACCCTCCTTAATCATCTTTGCGCATAGATTAAAAAGCTTATCATGCATTACAAAATTATATCTTGAACAAAAGCTTACAGCTCTTAAAACTCTTAGAGGATCTTCTATAAAAGTTTTAGCATCAACCGCCTTTAGAATCTTGTTTTTTAAATCCTCAAGACCATTAAAGGGGTCAATAAGAGTTTTAGTTTTAACATCAAATCCGATAGCATTTATACTAAAATCTCTTCTTCTTGCTGCATCAGTAAAATTAAGATTTTTATCTATCTTTATATCAAATCCTAAATGTCCAGATGCTACTTTAGAATCAATTCTAGGAAGGGTAAAATCCAAATCATAACTCTGCATCTTTAACTTACAAACACCAAAACTTCTTCCAACTATGTTTATGTCTCCAAACTCTTCTAAAATATTTTGTAACTCTTTAAAGCTATCTACATTATATACTTCAATATCTATGTCAGTAGATTCAAAATGAAGTAAAGTATCTCTAATATATCCACCAACAATAATTGCTTTTGCATTTTTTGATTCTAGTTTATCAAAGATTTTTTCTAAAAAATTTGGATAATCAATCATTTTATCTCTTATTATTTGAGTTAAGATATTTTACAAAATCATTATTTAGATTTAAAATATCCGTTTTTATAATTATATTTTGAGCTATTATAACAACAAAATGAGTACAAATTTTAGATAGTTCAAAATTTATATCTTAATTTGGCGAAAACTAAAGCTTATTTTAGATATAATCGCGAAAATTTTTCCATCTCAAAAAGTAAGCTCTCTACTGCTTCTTTAATACTAAAATTTGGAAATATCAATGGAGAAAAATTGATGCAAAAGATTAGAAATATTGCAGTTATTGCACACGTTGACCATGGTAAAACTACGATCGTTGATGGCTTGTTAGAACAATCAGGAACATATGGAACTCACGAACACCACGACGAACGTGCAATGGATAGCAATGCTATAGAAAAAGAGAGAGGAATCACTATTCTTTCTAAAAACACGGCTATTCGTTATAAAGATTATAAGATTAATATTATCGACACTCCGGGCCACGCTGACTTTGGTGGAGAAGTTGAGCGTGTTCTTAAGATGGTTGATGGTGTTTTAGTTTTAGTTGATGCTTATGAAGGTGTTATGCCACAAACAAAGTTTGTTGTAAAAAAGATGCTAGCACTAGGTAAAAAACCTATTGTTGTTATAAACAAGATTGACAAACCTTCAGCTGATCCAGAACGCGTAGTTGATGAGATGTTTGACCTATTTGCAGATATGGGCGCAACAGATGAGCAACAAGATTTTCCAGTTATCTATGCAGCAGCTCGTGATGGTATAGCAAAACTAAATATGGAAGATCCAGATGGAAATTTTGAGTGTATTTTTGAAACCATTTTAAAGCATGTTCCTGAACCTGAGGGAGATAGAGATAACCACACACAAGCACAAGTTTTTACACTTGACTATGATAACTATGTAGGTAAGATTGGAATTTCTCGTATATTTAATGGAATCATAAACAAAGGCGACAATGTTATGCTTGCTAAAGCTGATGGAGCGCTTGTTAAGGGAAGAATCACTAAGCTTATAGGTTTTCACGGACTTAATCGTATGGAGATTGAACAAGCTGAAGCTGGAGATATCGTTGCATTTGCAGGGTTAGAAACTGTTGATGTTGGAGATACTATTTGTGACCCATCAAATCCAGTTCCACTAGATCCTATGCACATTGAAGAGCCAACTCTAACGGTTGTATTTTCTGTAAATGACTCACCACTTGCAGGTCAAGAGGGAAAACACGTAACATCTAACAAAATAAAAGATCGTCTTGAGTCTGAGATGCAAACAAACGTTGCTATGAAATTAGAAGTAGTAGGCGAGGGTAAATTTAAAGTTTCAGGTCGTGGTGAACTTCAAATTACAGTTTTAGCTGAAAATATGCGTCGTGAAGGTTATGAGTTTGGTGTATCTCGTCCTGAAGTTATTGTTAAAGATATAGAAGGCGTAAAATGTGAACCATTTGAGCATCTAGTTATCGACGTACCTGAAGAGTTAAGCGGTTCAGTTATAGAGAGACTTGGTAAGAGAAAAGCTGAGATGAAGTCAATGTTACCAATGGGACAAGGCTTTCAGCGTATAGAGTTTGAGATACCAGCTCGTGCACTTATAGGTTTTCGTGGTCAGTTTTTAACAGATACAAAAGGTGAGGGTGTAATGAACCACTCTTTCTTAGAGTTCCGTCCGTATTCTGGAGGAGTTGATTCAAGAAGTTATGGCGCTCTAGTCTCTATGGAAAATGGAGAAACACTATCTTTTTCACTCTTTGGTATTCAAGATCGTGGAGTTCTTTTTATAGGGCCACAAACTAAAGTTTATGAGGGAATGATTATTGGTGAACACTCTCGCTCAAATGACTTAGCAGTAAATCCTATTAAAGGAAAAGCACAGTCAAACGTTCGTTCTTCTGGCGCAGATGAGGCTATTAAGCTTATACCACCTAGAGGTATGTCACTAGAGCGTGCATTAGAATGGATAGAAGATGATGAGCTTTTAGAGATAACTCCTCTAAATATTCGTATTCGTAAAAAGTATCTAACTGAAAGCGAAAGAAAAAGACACTCAAGAGGCAGTAAATAGTTCAACAAGAGCTATAACTGAGCTTACGCACTTCTATAAAAGTGCGTAAGATAATCTACAAATTCTATATAAATCCTCTCTTAAATTTTCACAAAAACTACTTCATTAAAATCTTTTTTTATAGCTATGACAATATGGAAGTGAGCCTTTTTTCTTATAGTAGTTTTGATGAGACTCATCTGCCTTGTAAAATTCACTGCTATCTAAAATCTTTGTAGCGACCTTGTAGCCATTTGCTTCAAGCTCTGCTATTAGTTTTTCTATAATTTTCTTTTCATTTTCATTGCTTATAAAGACTGCAGAGAGATATTGTGAACCAATATCTGGGCCTTGTCCATTTGTTTGTGTTGGGTCATGTATCTCAAAAAAAGTCTTAGCTAGCATCTCGTAAGAGACTTTGTTTTTATCATAGATAACTTCAACAGCTTCTAAGTGACCAGTCCTGCCACCTACAACTTCTCTATAACCTGGATTTTTAACATGTCCGCCCATAAAACCAGAGTGAACTTCTTTTACGCCATCGAGTTTTTCTAAGTAGTACTCAACTCCCCAAAAACAGCCGCCTGCAAAGTAAGCATAAGAGAGATTTTCATCTTTTTTCTCTTTAGTCTCATCTAGTTTTATAGAGATAGAATTTACACAGTGTCTAGTATTTTTAGGAGTAAATCCCTCGCCAAGAAAAACATGACCGAGATGCCCACCACAAGTCGCACAAACTATCTCAACTCGTCTTCCATCAGCATCTGGTACTCTTTTTACTGCACCCTCGATGGCATCATCAAAACTAGGCCAGCCACAGTTTGAGTCAAACTTATCATTTGACTTGTAAAGTGGTGTATCACAAATCTTACAAGTGTAGATGCCATTTGATTTTTCATTTGTGTATTTGCCACTAAATGGTCTCTCTGTACCTTTGTTGATAAGCACTCTTTTTTCTTCATCACTAAGTTGTTCAACTCTCTTTTGATACGGTTCTAAATTCATTGCATTCATAGTAGTAATTAGCAGTATGAAAGATAAAAAAAACTTCATACGCATCTCCTTTATATCATTTATTTTGTCACACAAAAGGAACAAGTCTTTTTGTTGCGCTAGGATTACCATTATATGAACTTACATATTAAAATGACTCACAAAAAAAACTACAGTTTTTTGGCTCAAGCAAAGATTTAGTTTCTGATTTTTAGATTTATGAAAACAAAATCTTGAGATGGTATAATCATAAACTTTATTCAATATAAGTAGGATCACATGAAAAGAAAAAACATATATAATCCAGATTCAAAAGAAAATGTAAACGATAGAAAAGTATTTGGCGGAGACCCAACGGGTATTTTTGAGCTAAATAACATTAAATATCAGTGGGCCTATAATCTTTGGGAAGTGATGCTAAACAACACTTGGTTTCCAAAAGAAGTAGATATGACTCGTGATGTAAATGACTATAAAAATCTAACAGAGCATGAAAAAGTAGCTTATGATAAGGCTCTTGCACAGCTTATATTTATGGACTCACTTCAAACTAACAACCTTATAGATAATGTAAATCCTTATGTCACCTCTCCAGAGATAAACCTTATTTTAGTTCGTCAATCTTTTGAGGAAGCTCTTCACTCTCAATCTTATGCAGTTATGGTTGATAGCATCTCAACAAATTCGGCTGAGATTTATGAACTATGGCGTCGTGATATGATGCTAAAGGGTAAAAATGATGCAATTGCGAAAGTTTATTTAGAGCTTGCTGCAAACCCAACTGAACACAACTTTGTAAAAGCGTGTTTTGCTAACCAAATTCTAGAAGGCATCTACTTCTATAGTGGTTTTACATATATCTACACACTAGCACGCTCAGGCAAGATGCTAGGATCTGCACAGATGATAAGATTTATCCAAAGAGATGAAGTGACTCACTTAGCTCTTTTTAAAAACCTTATAAACACTCTTAGAAAAGAGAGAGCAGACCTTTTTACTCCTCAGTTAAAAGAAGAAGTTATAGCGATGTTTAGAGAAGCGGTAAAACTAGAGAGCGACTGGGGCAAGTACATAACTCAAGGTCAAATTTTAGGGCTAACAAACGACATAGTTGAGCAGTATATTCAGTTCTTAGCAGATGATAGACTTGCATCTGTAGGTTTTGACAAGCTTTACAATGTTAGTAATCCTATAAAATGGGTAGATGACTTTGCAAAGTTTAACGACCAAAAAACTAACTTTTTTGAGGGAACTGTAACTAACTATTCAAAAGGCTCTTTAAGCTTTGATGATGATTTTTAATTTAGGAAAATATATATGCAAGTAAATTTTACAAAACTATATAGACTTTGGCATCTACTAACAGCTGTTAGTATTTTTGGTATCTTTATAACTTATTATGCAGGTTATAATCAAACACTCAACACTTGGTCAATGGCTATGTTAAACCTTCATACTATTTTTATAGGGATGCTTTTAGGTGGAGTTATAACTAGGGTTTATATGGCTTTGACTGGTATGAACGCTGTTCCACTTATGCATCTCATAAGAGCAAAATCAGTATCACAAGTAGTAGTAGCCATAGGCTATATAGCTATGTGTACAGCACTTTTAATCACACTTGTTTGTGAAATGTATATACTCTTAGCACTAGACAATTTAGCTTTAACCTGGGTTCATGAACTTAGAAACAGCACTCAACCAATCTTTGTTTTGATGGTTATAGTGCATATCGTTCATGTTATTTATGAAAACAGAGTCAAAAAAACTGGTACGATAAAAAAACTCTTGATGGCAAGTGATAGCTAGTCAAAGAGTTATGAGAAGATATATGGATGTAGGGATAAACTAGTTGGACAGAATTACAGCAACAAAAACGGCAAGATTAGCAGATGAGTGTCATCAAAAGTTCGCACTAGATGCGAGAGTAAAAGAAGCAATAGCAAATACCAATAGAGAGAAGTTTGTTCCAATGGGATTTAAGCACAATGCTTACAAACTTGATGCACTTCCGATGGGCTCAGCTCAATGGATAAGCTCGCCGCTCACAGTTGCAAAAATGACACAATATTTAGAGCCAAAAGGTGCAGATAGAGTCTTAGAGATAGGTTGTGGAAGTGGTTATCAAGCTGCAGTTTTATCGCATCTTTTTCGTGGTGTTTTTACTATAGAACGTATAGAATCTTTGATGATTGAAGCTAAGGCACGCTTTAGAGAACTCAAAATTGGAAACATCCACACAAGACTAGATGATGGTCAAAATGGCTGGACACAATATGCTCCATATGATAGAATTTTATTTTCGGCATCAACAAAAAAAATCCCACAAAAACTATTCGATCAGTTGGCTGATGGCGGAATTTTAGTCGCTCCAATGGAAGTAGCTAACAAACAAGTTATAACTAGTTATAGAAAAAATGGCACATCCATTCAAGCTAAAGAGCATGAAGTTTGTGACTTTGTACCTGTTCTTGATGGGGTTCAGAAGTAGTTTTAACCTCAATCTTGCTAACTCTAAAGTAAAGCTTTATTAAAAACACGCTTATTGATAATAGTTGTTTTATTGAGAGTTAGCATCTTCATAAACTATTTAGAAGTTAATTATTGTAAAATAACACTAATTTAAAAAGGGTGTAGTTTATGGAAAATATGTACGGCATCAAATACTCAAAACCAAAAGTTACTCTACTTCAAGAGACTGGCATCGGAGTGGCTGAAACGGCCGCTAGGACTTGTTATGACTCTTTTGCTAATAGCGAAAATGAGGCCATAAAGTTCATCGAAGATGCTATGCCTGATGCTCTTATTTGCAAAGAGATAAATGAGATAGAAGATTCAAATCTTCTTGATGATTTGGCGTGGACATATTTTCATCATAGCATTTTAGAGCATGCAAATCTTAGCTTTTTGGTTCGTGGAACTTCAAGAGGAGTTTTGCAAGAGCACGCTCGTCACCGCATCCAAGCTATAAGTGTAAGAAGTACTCGTTATACTATGAGCTCCATCATCAACGCTTTTGTGGCATCTAGTGGTGATAGAGAGTTTTTTATAACAAAAATTTTAGCCTTTGATATGTTTGTAACTTGTGATGAAGATTATAATAGACTTGAAATCTCAGCAATGTTTGATAAACTATCATATCAGCAAAAAAATGTGCCAGACTTTAATGAGATAGCTGTAGCAAAAAGCTCTTTAGAATTTTTAGAAGAGTTCAAAGGTGATGCAGAGGCGATGTTTAAAGCACTACAAAGCGGTAAAAAAAAGAGAAATGTTGGAGATGCTTTTAAACACATCGTCACTGACAATGTAAAAGTAGATATGGTAGTAACTTTTAACCTTAGAAGTCTAAAAAACTACTTCACCCTTAGAGATAGTGGCGCTGCTTTTTTTCAAATCCGATGGTTAGCACAAGAGATGATGAGAGTAACACCTATGAAATATCTAAATCTTATAGTAAAAAAGAAGTAAAAATGAACAAATATTTAATTTTGATAGCACTTATTTTTAGCGGATGTTCTAACATGACATTTAATGCAAGTATGTGTGAGCAAATGGCAAAAGAACCAAATAGCATCATGCCTAAAGAGTGTATGAAGTATGATGAGCAAGAGGCTCAAAAAGCCTTTGATAACACAAAACATAACAAAGTTCAAAGTAAAGAAGATATAGTAGAGTTTAACAAAGAGTAGCCGTGAACCAAGTCAAAGCTATACTCCTAAACTTACTAATACCGCTATTTATAGCCTCTCTTTTTGCCATTGTTCTCTACAATGCGCACAAGATGCCCGAGATACTTTTTGATATAGCTGTATATCTTTTTTACGGACTTAGCCTTTTAGTAATATGGGTTTCATGGCACTTCAATCGCAACAGATTTATCTTTGTAATAGTTCCTCTTATCTTGATCTATCTAGGGTTTGAGTACTTTAGTGCCAAAAAAGCGACACTTCTGTTTTTCTATGCATCAATGCTATATCCTCTTCATCTGATGATATTTTTGATTTTTAAAGAGAGAGGACTTTTCTCTCTTTGGGGTATATTAAAGATAGTTTTTGTAGCATCAGAGATAGCTTTAGTGCTTTTTCTGATTTATTATCCACAAGAAAGTATAGAGGCTTATTTTAATGTAAAACTCTTTACTGCAAATTTTTACCCACTAAAAGACCTTAGCGTTGCTATTGGTATTTTTGTTTTGTTTGTGATGTTGGCTTTAGTTCTGTTTGGCAGATATCTTATCTATGCAACTTCATTTTTTATTCTTCTTTTAACTTTTTATGGGGGTTTTTATTTTTTAAAGACTCCGCATGCAACTGAAGTGGCTTTTTTATCATTTGCCACAATAATTTTTGTACTTTTGATCCGTGAATCTTATAGGCTTGCTTTTTATGATGAGCTAACATCTTTGCCAGGGCGAAGAGCATTGGTCGAGGATATGGCAAAGTTAGGAAGAAAGTACTCTTTGGCTATGTGTGATATAGATTTTTTCAAAAAGTTCAATGACACTTATGGGCACGATACTGGTGATGAAGTTTTAAAGATGGTGGCATCTAAGTTTAAAGAGGTCAGTGGTGGAGGAAAAGCTTATAGATATGGAGGAGAGGAGTTTGTGATACTGTTTCCATCTAAAGATACAAGCGAATCTTTTGCCCATGTAGATGCTTTAAGAAAAGAGATCTCAATTACTCCTTTTAGTGTGAGAAATAAAAATAGCACTAAAAAGATATTTATAAACATATCAGCTGGAGTTACTCAAAACACACAAAAAGACAAGGATCCTTTTGCTGTTATGAAAAGAGCTGATGATGCACTCTATAAGGCTAAAAAAGCTGGAAGAAATCAGGTTATTAAAGGCTAAGAGCGCTATTTGGCTATAATTGCAATATTAATTTAAAAAGGCAAGAATATGAATTTAGAAAAAGAGTTACAAGCTAGAAGTGGCGGTGTTTGTGAGTTGTGCGGAAGTAGCGAGGGTTTAAGCGTTTTAGAAGTTGTGCCATCAGATGCAACTGCAAACACAGCTATCTATGTTTGTAGCAAATGTGCACCACAGATAGAAGATGCAAATCTTTTAGACGAGGCACATTTAAACTGTCTAAATGACACTATGTGGAGCGAAACACCTGTAGTTCAAGTAGTGTCATATAGACTTCTAAATGCTCTTGGTCGCCAAGATTTAGTAGATATGATGTATATGGATGATGAGTTAAAAGCTTATGCTGATGCAGGTTTGAGCGATGCAGGTTCGAGTGATGATGCAGTTGTGCATAAAGATGCAAATGGTGTTGTTTTACAAACTGGGGACACTGTTGTAATCACAAAAGATTTAGATGTAAAAGGTACTACTTTTACTGCAAAAAGAGGAACAGCAGTTAGAAATATAGCATTAGTTCACGACAACAGCGAACTTATAGAGGGTCGTGTGAATGGTGTAAAGATTCAAATATTAACAAAATTTTTGAAAAAATCTTAATGAAACCAAGTGAGCGATTTTACAAGATAGATAAGGATTTTAGAAATCCTTACGCAAGAGATAGAGATAGGATCATCCACTCTGGGAGTTTTAGAAAGCTAGAGTATAAGACTCAAGTTTTTTTAAACCAAGAGGGAGATTTTTTTAGAACACGTCTAACGCACTCTATTGAGGTCTCACAAATCGCTCGCTCTATAACTTCGCATCTAGGGCTAGATGAGTCTTTAGCAGAAGCTATAGCCTTAGCTCATGACTTAGGACACACTCCATTTGGACATATCGGAGGCGATACCTTAGATGAGTGTTTAAGAAAAGATGGTTTTAAAAATGGGTTTGAGCATAACTTTCAAAGTTTTAGGGTTGTCTCTTATTTGGAAAAACGCTATAAAAACTTTGATGGACTAAACCTAACCTTTGCAACCTTAGAGGGAATTTTAAAACACTCATATCCTTATAAAAAAAACTTTTTGCCAGAGTGGATTGATGAGCAGTTTAACCTAGAAACACATCCTTCCATAGAGGCTATGATAGTTGACCGTGCCGATGAGATAGCATATATGAGTCATGATATAGATGATGGCATAAACTCAGGGCTTATAGACTTTGATGATTTAAAAGAGAGTGAACTTATACAAGAGATACTTCAAAAAGTAAAGTCTGAGGGTATTTTAGAAGATGAGGATGAGATGTTTCGTTACCGATTTAGTTCGCATCTTATAAACCATTTAGTCTACTCTTTACTAGAGTACTCAAAAGGTAAGATAAACAACAGTGAAGTTCTAAGTGCAACCATTGGTTCAAAAGATGAGATACCAGTTGGTTTTGCTCCAGAGCTAGAGACAAAGATAAAAAAGCTTAAAAAACTTCTCTTTAACAAACTCTATCAACATCAAAACATTGTTATAAAGATGTTTGCAGGTAAGCAAGCTATAAGAGGGCTTTATGGGGCTTTGATGCAAGAAGAGAAGATGCTGCCAAAATTTTACTATGAGTTGTTAGATAAAAAACAAAAGCATAGAGTTGTGGCTGATTACATTGCTAACATGAGTGATAGACACGCAATGAGCTTGTATAATGAGATGTACGGGAAGCTTTAAAAGACTTTGTAAAAATAATAATTTAAAATTAGATGAGTGTATAAATATAGAACTTTTAAATCAAATAGAGCTAGCAAATATTTATGTTAATTTTTCAGGATTTTTTATATGAAAGAGTTTGATTTTTAGTAGTGTAAGTAAAGCCCCAAAGGGCTTTAGCTTATTAGAGGCGTGATTCGTAGCGTCTCATCATATAAAGACGCTTAAGCATTTTCTTACGAGATGCAATTTTGAACTTCTTACGCTTTTCTGTTTCAGTTTCATGGAAACGGCGAGCACGAGCTTCCGTAACGATTAAGTTACGGTCAGTCTGCTTCTTGAAACGGCGGTAAGATGCATCAAAGTTATCATCACTGCGTAGTACGATACCTGGCATATCACATCACCTACTTTCTTTTAAATTTTGGAATGTGGATTGTATCATAATCTTTATAAAAAGTAGGTTTTAAGTAGTCTTTATCCTTATAAATACTCAATTTGAGTAATTTTTCGCCTTTTCTAGCTCTTTCTTGATATAAGTCAATGCCTGTTAACTCTAAATAGGATAAACTTTGTCTGATTTAAAAATACTAGAGCGTAATGCGTTCTTACCAAAGGATACAAAATGAAAAAATTCATTTTTCTTATAGCGTTAACATTAGGTGCCCTTCAAGCGGATAACACAGTACACTACGATAAGGTAGATACTAAAGAGCCAATAAGCAAGCCTAATCACCCGAGTACAGATATTTACTAATCTGATTTTATTCTTCCTCCAGTTAAACAGATTCTCTTGAATCTGTTTAACATAAAACTCCCCCTAACTTATAAATATAACTCCAATATATAAAAATTATCACTATGAAATATGATAAAATTGCATCTAATATCAACATAGGAAACTAAAAATGAGTGATAAAGCTTGTGATAATAAAAAATGCATAGACAGTCCTAAATGTGCTCGTCATGATTGGTGGCTTAAGGGTTCTAAAAACTTTAAAACTTTTAAAGGCACAGAGAAAAAGGGTTGTGGGAAGTTCATATCAAAAAAGTAAGCCTTTACTTGATATAATCTACTTATGATTACACAAGATTCCATAGAAGCACTAAAAACACGCCTTGATATTGTTGATGTGGTAGGCTCTTATGTGGAACTAAAAAAAGCAGGTGCGAATTTCAAAGCGCCTTGTCCATTTCACGATGAAAATTCCCCCTCATTTGTTGTAAGCCCATCTAAGCAGATATATCATTGTTTTGGTTGCGGAGCTGGTGGTGATAGTATCAAGTTTGTTATGGAGTATGAAAAACTAAACTATCCAGAAGCTCTTGAGAAGTTGGCAGATAGCTATAACTTTACGCTAACACACAGCAATAACAAACATAACAAACCTCGCTCACAAGTTATGGATAAACTTAGTGAGTGGTACCAAAATCTTTTAACTACAAGGCCAGATGCGCTGAGCTATTTAAAAGAGCGTGGCATCTATGAGAGTAGTGTAGAGAAGTTTGGTATAGGTTATGCACCTGATTCTAACTCTACTATAAACTATATAAACTCACAAGGATTTTTACTTAGTGAAGCCATAGATATGGGAGTTGTGGGCTTTGATAGTGGAAGAAGTTTTGCTAGATTTATAGAGAGGATAACTTTTCCTATCCACTCAGCAAATGGCTCTATTGTAGGTTTTGGTGGAAGAACTATAAGTGGACATCAAGCAAAATATGTAAACTCTCCAGAGACAGCGTATTACAACAAATCTCGACTTTTATATGCTTACCATCACGCCAAACAAACACTATATAAAACAAAAGAGATAATCATAACAGAGGGTTACCTCGATGTTATCATGCTTCATCAAGCTGGATTTACTAATGCAGTTGCAACTCTTGGGACTGCTCTTACGCCTCAGCATCTACCACTTTTAAGAAAAGGAGAGCCTAAAATTATAATGGCCTATGATGGAGACAAGGCAGGACGAGCTGCTGCACTAAAGGCATCAAGACTACTTAGTGTCAGTGATTTTAGAGGCGGAGTAGTTATTTTTAATGATGGAGAAGATCCTGCAGATATGGTACAAAAAGGTGCTATAGATGAACTTGCTACTATGTTTAGGGAGCCAAAACCTTTTATAGAGTTTGTTTTAGAGGAGTTATTGTCACTTTATGATTTAAGAGATCCAAAAGCCAAAGAGGAGTGCATGCAAGAGGGTGTGGCTTACTTAAAAACACTCTCCCCAATCCTTCAAGAAGAATACAAAACATTTCTTGCATCAAGACTTGGCGGTTTGGGTGTTAGTCCATCTCTGCTAAAATTTTCACAAAACACAAGTAAAAACAACTCTCATCTTATGCAAAAAAACACTCATAAAGATATGTGGGAGCTAACACTTGTAAAAACTGTTTTAGAGCGTCCCGAGTTTATAGATCAAATCCTTGATGTGCTAGATGCCTCACTTTTACAGTTTCACTCAAGAGAATTTATGGCTGCGCTTCAAGGAAGGGTTGATGAACCATCACTCATGGCTATAGCAATTGATAATAACATACAAGCCTTAAGAGATGAAGATGCACTAAAGAGGGAACTTATACCTTTTCTACATAGATATTATGAGAGAGAGTATAAAAATATAAAAATTCGCTCAGATATTACATTTGAAAAAAAAGCTTTTATTATCCGTAAAATCCGTGATAAAATTGCAAAACTCAAAAAAGGCGAATTAGTCGCTTTTAAATTATAAAAAATTATTATAATGGTAAAATAATAAAAAGCAAAAAGGTAGCAAATGAAAGCAATAGCACTCTTTAGTGGAGGACTTGACTCAACACTAGCGATGAAACTTATCTTAGATCAGGGCATAGAAGTTTTAGCTCTAAATATTTCTACAGGTTTTGGCAGCACAAAGGACAGAGAAGAGCATATGCAGAGTATGTGTGACCAAGTTGGTGCTGAGCTTATGATAATAGACATTGAGAGTGAATTTTTACAAGATGTGCTCTTTAGTCCAAAACATGGATATGGAAAAAATTTCAACCCTTGTATAGATTGTCATGCGAAAATGTTTGCAGTTGCAAAGAGAATCATGGAAGCAGAAGGTGCTAGTTTTTTGATAAGTGGAGAGGTTTTAGGTCAACGTCCTATGAGTCAAAACAAAGATGCACTTCAGTTGGTGCTAAATGAGAGTAATTGTGATGGACTTCTTTTGCGCCCAATGTCTGCAAAACTATTAGAGCCAACTATCGCTGAGACAAAAGGTTGGGTTGATAGAGAGAAGTTAGAGGGTATTAGTGGGCGAAGTCGTGAAAGACAGCTTCAACTTGCAGGCGAGATAGGACTTGCTGACTTTGAGAGTCCTGGCGGCGGTTGCTTACTTACAGATGAAAACTTTGGCAAAAAGATGCGAGATTTTATCAAGTATGATAAGTTCGAGGTAAAAGATATTCCAGTTATGAAGTTTGGAAGACACCTTCGCTTACCTGATGGCGCGAAGCTTGTTGTTGGAAGAAACAAAGATGAAAATGCCTATCTGCAAGATATAAATAATGATAAATTTTATCACATAAGAACTCTGGGCGTTCCAGGACCTCACTCCTTACTAAGTAAAAATGCAAGTGATGAGGATAAGAAGTTAGCTGCTAAAATAATATTGACTTATACTAAGGCAGATAAAGAGGCAACTTATACACTCCTTTTTGATAAAGAAGAGTTGCAAAGCTCGCCTTATAGCTCAAGGCAAGAGATAGAAGCTTTTACAATTTTGTAGATTTGGCTATACTACAAATAGTTATAAAACCTGACTAAATTTAGGAGTTTTTAATGGCTGGTATTCACTTTCAATTTGCAGATTTTAAGCAACTGCTTCGTCTAAATATTGGTATAGCACAGAGGCTTGATGAAAATAGAGCAGAGAGTTTTACTGTACTTTATTGTGACTTCTCCAAAGCTCCAAAAGTCAATATTTTAGAGACTTTATCAGATGCCCTTAGAACATCTGATACCATAGCAAACTATAAAAAAGATTATTTTTTTGTTCTTCCATATACTGATAAATATGGCGCTGAGATAGTTAAAAAGCAGTTAGATGAAAAGTTTGGAGTCTTTTTAAACTCTTTTTTGATTAGTTATCCTGTTGATGGAGAAAATGCTGATGAGCTTGTGGCTGTTCTTCAAAATAGTGTTAAATACTTTTGTAAAAAAGATATAGACTACTTAGACATACTTGAGTAGTCAAACTTATAAATATTAGAGTTTTTGTAAAACTCTAATGCCTCTGACATCTTTTGCTCTTTATAAATCTTCTTATCACAAACCCATCTACATTTTACTTTAGGATTTTGTGAAGCCTCTTTTGCCTGTGTACTCTGTTTTGTTTCAAAAGCAGAAAACTCAAAAAGCCTCTCTTTTGGAGTCTCAAATGGGCTTTGCGAAAAAAGAAAAGCTGGTAAAAGTAAAAAAAAAATCTTTTTCATAAACTCTACATCGACAAAACCAACATTTTCTTAAGCAAATTTTTTACTTTAGCACGAAACTCTAGACTTGTTCATGCTTTTAAGGCAAGCCTTTATTTATTTGGAATAGTTAATGCTATATTAAACATATAAATAGCCCAAAGATTAAAATAACGGCAAGGAGAAAAGATGATTGTTGTAAATGCAAAGAGTGATGCTAAAGCATCATCTCCTCTAGTAGCACCAGATAAAGAGCCAACTCTATCTTTCTCGCAACTCTTAAAGGGCGTTGTTACAAAAGACAAACCAGCAAATGGTGCAATAGTTTTATCGTTAGAAAATGAAAAGCCATCAGCTGTTGTTTCAAAAACAAGCTCCAAGAAAGAATCTTTACTTGCACTCTTAAAGGGTGAAAATAGTAAAGATAGCGAACTACCAACAAAGCTAGTAGGTGAGCCTAAAGACACCCTAGAGCTAAATCCAAAACTCACTCAAGGCATGAACTCAAAAGAGTTAAAAGCAATTGTTTTGGATGCAAAAGAGTACTTAAAATCAAAAATCTTAGAAAGTGATGAGTATAAAAAATCACAAGTAAAAGAGCTACCAAAGACTCTAAGAGGATTAGCAACTATGGCTAGAAATTTTGGTATAGATGTCTCAAAACTTAGCTTAGAAGAGCTAAAGGCAAAGCCAAAAATCTCCGCACTAGATGTAAAAACGCAAAATAGTAGTGAGCAAATAGTTCAAACAAAGACTCAAGCACTAGATGCAGTAGAAGATAAAAAGGTAGATGCGAAGCTTAGTGGCGATGTATCAATCAAAACACCTCTGTTTAAAGCTCTTGAAGCAAAAGAACATTCAACCGAGCAGATAGTGGTAGCCAAGCAGTTTAAAATAGAGCAAAAAACACCAAAAGAAAAAGCAGATGAAACATTAAAGTTACTTTTGCGAGGCGAAAAAGGTAAAAACTCTACGAATTTTACAGCAGACTTTTCTGTGGCTACAGCTAAAGTTCTTGCTCCAAGTGCAACAACAGATATAAGTAAAAATTTAGAAAGACTCCTTCATGGTGAATCATCAACTAGTGATGGACAAACTAACTCGAAGTTAGAAGGGCTAGCTTTAAAAACTGATAGTTTAGAAGTAAAAATAAATGAAGCCAAGCAGATGATAAAGTATCTCTCTCAAGATGTAAAGAGTGCTATAGAGGATTACAAATCCCCTTTTACAAGGGTAAAGATACAGTTAAACCCACAAAAGTTGGGGGAAGTTGATCTTACAATAATTCAAAGAGGTAAAAATCTACATGTGAACATCAGTTCAAACAATGTAGCGATAAATACACTTTCAATGAATGCAAATGAGCTAAGGGTGCAGTTAAACAACAGTGGAATAAATAATGCTACATTGAACTTTAATAACTCTTCAGGAGGCGAGCAACAAACTGCAAATCAGCAGCAAAACCGTCAAAATGAAAAAAGGGCTAATGAAGAGTATGCTTATTTTGAAAATGAAGATAAAAACGGAGAGATTTTAAGTTCACTAGAGATCGTAGTTCCAAACTACGCATAACCCATAAAGGAACCGTGGACTTTGTTCCTTTGGCGTGATAGATTAAGAGGCACAAGTGCCGAGGGCTTCCTGCCGAAGGAAACTCAGCGTTAGCGTAGCTAAAGGGACTTTGTTCCTTTGGCGTGATAGATTAAGAGGCACAAGTGCCGAGGGCTTCCTGCCGAAGGAAACTCAGCGTTAGCGTAGCTAAAGGGACTTTGTTCCTTTGGCGTGATAGATTAGATGAAGGACTCACCTTCATTTTATGAAATAAAATTAAGGAGTATATTATGGCTATTAATGCATATGGTAACAATATTGCAACTCACGGCAAAGTAGATACTACACAGGCAGTTAAAGATAAAACGATTTTAGGCAAAGATGACTTTATGAAGCTTCTTTTAGTGGAACTTCAACACCAAGATCCGACTGAACCTATGGATAGTGAGAAGATTTTATCTCAAACTTCACAACTTGCTACTCTTGAAGCGTCTGAGAATACTAACAAGGCACTTGCTGATTTAGCAGCATCTCTTGGTGCATCTCAACACTTCTCAACTATTGCCGCTATTGGCAAAACAGCGGACTTAGGAAGTAATGCTATAGCGCATGATAAGGGCTCAAAAAGTACTTTTGAAGTCTATTTCCCACAAGATATAAAAATGGGGACATTAGAGATTTTAAACAATGAAGGCAAAGTTGTTGGCACAATAGATATCGATATGAAAGATAAAGATGGAAATGTCTTAGCTAAAAGAGATGCAGGTGTTCATCAGTTTGGCTGGGATGGAATGCTAACGAATGGAGCTAATGCAGATAGCGGAATCTACTACGTAACAGCAAGTTATAAAAATGAAGCAGGGGAAGCACAAACTACAAGACTTGGGACTTATCCTATAGAAGCAGTTAGGTTTGAAGGTGGTAAAGCACTTGTAAAAGTAGGCTCAAACTATGTTCCACTTGACGATATTAGAGAGGTTTATTAAACACTATGATGATTCAAGCCTTTTATACAGGTGTATCTGGCTTAAAAACACACCAATCAGCAATAGATGTAGTGTCTGATAATATTGCAAATATTTCAACTATTGGTTTTCGTGGTTATAGACCAGAGTTCTCATCTATATTTGAAGAGACACTAAACAGTACATCAGCAAAACCAACTAACGATACTTCGGGTTATGGAGTAAGGTTAAATGCTACAGCTATGGATAGAGGACAAGGTAGTATTTTACTCTCAGAGAGATCTACTGACTTAGCTATAGTTGGAAATGGCTGGTTTGGAGTCTCAGGTGGCCCAGATACTATGTATACAAGAGCAGGTAATTTTACTTTTGACTTAAACAGTGACCTTGTTACAACAGATGGACACTATGTTTTAGGAACTATGGGAAAGAACATAAGCCCTAATGGTGAACTAACAACTATTTTAAGTGAAGTAAAGCTAGGAGAAGTTGGGACTCAAGAGAAGCTGCGTTTTCCAAATAATCTTACATATCCGCCAGAAGCCTCTACTATGGCGAAATTTATTGGAAACATCGGGACAGAAGATGCAGTCCAGACTATTGGCGCAGGTGTAGTTGATCCGCAAAACAATAAAAATCACTTAAGACTATCTTTTACAAAAATAATTCCACAAGTTTTACCTGGTAGTCAATGGGAAGTAGTAGCAACAACACAAACACTTGATGGCCAAACTATTTATGATACACAAACAGGAAGAGCTGATTTTAATGCAAGTGGCGGGCTTATCTCAACTAATTTAACTACTATAAACAACAATGGCGCACAAGTATCTATAGATATGGGAAGTGGTTTTGATGGTGTTGTAGCCATTAGTAATGTTCCACCAAGTGCTTCTAGTGTCTCTGATGGAACTATAGGTGGGGATCTAATAGGCTATAGCATTAGTAGAAATGCTGAAGTTATTGCCACTTTTACAAACGGTATGCAAAGTAGTGTTGGCAAAATTGCAGTTTATCACTTTGTAAACGAGCAAGGTCTTGAGCGGGCTGGCGGAGCAAACTTTATAAAGAGTAGCAACAGTGGAGAACCAATCTTTTATAAAGATGCAAGCGGACAAAATATCATAGGAACAGATGTTGTAAACTTTAATCTTGAGAACTCAAATGTTAGAATGGATGTTGCACTAACAGACCTTATCATACTTCAAAAATCATACGATGCAAACGCTAAGTGTGTAACAACAGCAGATCAAATGATACAAAAAGCTCTGCAGATGCATAAATAATTTTTAGCTCTTAAAGGCTAGAAGTTGGAACATAAAATGCTCCTAATTTGTAAGTAAAAAAAGTCAAAGAAACAAGTTTCTTCAGCGTTAGCGTAGTAAAACGGACTTGTTCGTTTTGCGTTATAAATGAAATGGGATTAGGTTCCCTTAAAATTTATAAAATAAATCAAAGAGGCACAAGTGCCGAGAGCTTTGCGCTGAGCAAAACTTAGCGCGCACGACGGAGTACCCTTGGGGTATTAGCGTAGTAAAACGGACTTGTTCGTTTTGCGTTATAAATGAAATGGGATTAGGTTCCCTTAAAATTTATAAAATAAATTTAAAGGATATAAGATGTTAAAGTCACTATTTTCTGGTGTATCAGGATTACAATCACACCAAATTGCAATGGACGTTGAGTCAAACAATATCGCAAACGTAAACACTGTAGGTTTTAAATATTCTCGTGCAAACTTTTCAGATCTTTTGGCTCAAACACAGGCTATAGCTACTGCACCTCAAGGTCAACTCGGTGGTAAAAACCCAGTCCAAGTTGGTCTTGGTGCTACTGTTAGCTCAATGACTCGTATCTTCTCGCAAGGCTCGGTTCAAAACTCTGATAAAAACACCGATGTCGCTATTCAAGGCGATGGTTTTTACATAGTATCTCCTGATGGCGGTAACACTTACAAATATACTCGTGCGGGAGACTTTAAGTTTGATGCTAAAGGAAACTTTGTAGATAACAATGGTTTTATAACGCAAGGATGGCTAAGAGATCCAGTATCTGGTAAAGTTGATGCAACTGCACCTATTACAAATATCAACATACCTCCAGGGCTTACAACCCCTGCTTTTGGTTCACAAGAAGTTGTGTTAAAGGCAAACTTAAACTCAGGGCCAGTAGTTGAGAGTTTTTCTCCTGCTTATCAGGTAAAGTCTGGCTCTACAAATTTGCAACCAGCGGCAATAGATGCAAATGGAAATCTAATAGCAGCAGGTAATATTGGCGTCATGTTTAACGAAGTAGGAGAAGCTTTTTCTATCCAGCAAGATCAAGGGGTATGGGCTTCATTTAGAAACTCAACGTTTACTTTGGGTACAGCTACTGCTGGACCTTTGGATATGACTTTTAATGTAGATGACGAACTGGGTATAGGTGGTACTGTAAATGTAACTGCATTAGCAGGTGGAACACCAGCAGAGACAGCCAATAACTATGTAGCTGCTATTAATGCAAAAAGTTCTATTACTGGTGTAACAGCATCTGTAGATTCGGGTAATGTTATTACTTTAGTAAACACAAATGGTTTAGCTTCAGCATCGCATAATATCGACTTTACTGTAACTACAGGTGCTGGCTTAGCAGCTGCTGGTGTTAGTGAGACAGCACATAGATATCAGTATAACAAAACTTCTGCTGCTGGTGCACCTGGCTTTGATAAAACCTTTACATCTATGGCGGATCTGAGAAAATGGCTTGAAGATGAAGCTAGAGCTCAAGGTGGTCCTTTAAATGGTATAACTGTTGCGGTAAATGAACAAGGTAAATTTGAAATCCAAAATCCTAATGCTCACGTAACTGATGATTATGATATGAACCTTAAAATCACAGCATATACAGATAAAAGAGCAGGAACTGTAGTAACTGAAAATACGCGTTTTACTAGAAACATGGAAGCTCTCAACTCAGTACTTCCAATGGCTAGTGGTGGAAAAGCATATTCTCAAAGTTTTAATGCTGCAACGCATTCTAGTTCTATAGATGTTTTTGACTCATTAGGTTCTAAGCATACTCTTAGAATGGAGTTTAGAAAAACTCAACTCGATCAGTCAACTGGTAGTACTTGGGATATGCTTGTAACTGTTCCACCTCCAGCAACTATAGATACAACAGCACCTTATGATGAAAAAAGAGGTTCTATCCGTTTTAATAACGATGGCTCGCTAGCAACTTATAATCCACCAAATATATCTTTTAGTGGTAACAATGGTTCAGCACCAGATCAACAGATAAACCTAAGTTTTGGTAATGCAAATGCATTTAACGGAATGACAAGTTTTGATAGTCGTTCAGCTACATCAGGGATAAGCCAAGATGGTTATACTGGTGGGGATCTAGTTGGGATTAGGATAGATCAGAGTGGTACTTTAGTTGGATCTTTCTCAAACGGTCGCTCTTTTGGTCTTGCGCAGATTGCAATGGCGAAGTTTACAAACAATGAGGGACTCTCAACTGAGGGTGGAAATATCTTTATCCAAACAGCAAACTCAGGTGATCCTATCATCGGAACTGCAGCGACTGCTGGGCGTGGATTTATCCAAGCAGCAGCACTTGAAGCATCAAACGTTGACCTCTCGCGAGCTCTAACTCAGCTCATTATCATCCAAAGAGGTTTCCAAGCAAATGGTAAGACCATCACAACCTCCGACCAACTTCTACAAACTCTTATAGGATTAAAACAATAAGTTTTAATCCTCTTTTGATATAATTTCCTTTATAAAAGTTCAGTGATCTCTTTTTTTGGAACTGTGAATTTTCGCGCTTCCACTGAAGTGTAACTGAACTAAAAACAAATAAGGAAATTATCTCAGATGCAGTTTTCATCTCCTCTAAAATCAAACTCAAAAAAAGTAATGTTACTAGGTTCTGGCGAACTTGGCCGTGAAGTGGCTATTGAAGCTCAAAGACTCGGTCTTGAAGTTATCGCAGTTGATAGATACCCAAACGCGCCAGCTCATCAAGTCTCTCATCGCTCTTATGTTGTAAATATGCAAAATAAAGATGCTCTTTTAGAGATTATAGAACGTGAAAAACCTGACTATATCCTCCCAGAGATAGAAGCTCTCTCTATTGAAGCACTCATTGAAGCAGAGGCGAAGGGTTACAATGTGATCCCAAATGCAGCAGCTGTACAAAAGACTATGAACCGTAAAAATATCCGTACCTTTGCAGCAGAGACTTTAGGTCTAAAAACTGGAGCTTATGAGTTTGTAACTACAGAAGAAGGCTTAAGAGATGCATCTGCTCGTATGGGCTATCCTTGTGTAGTAAAGCCTGTTATGAGTTCATCAGGACATGGTCAAAGTGTGCTTAAATGCAAAGAAGATGTCTCAAAATCATGGCTGATTGCAAAAGAGGCTCGTGGAGATGCTAGTGAGCTTATTGTTGAGGCTTTTGTTGATTTTGACTATGAGATAACGATGCTAACTGCAAGAAACGGCAAAGAGACAGTTTTTTGTGAACCGATAGGTCATGAGCAAAGAGATGGTGACTATGTCTTTTCGTGGCAGCCGATGCAGATGAGCGAAGTAGCAAAAAAGAAATCACAAGAGATGGCTAAGGCTATAACAGATGGACTTGGCGGAAGAGGGATTTTTGGTGTGGAGTTATTTGTAAAAGGTGATGAGGTTTACTTTAGTGAAGTTAGTCCTCGCCCACATGATACTGGAATGGTTACACTTATCACACAGTCTCAGAGTGAATTTGCACTTCATGTAAGAGCTGTTTTAGGTCTCCCTTTGGGCTTTACTTTTTATGGAGAGGGAGCATCTGCCGCTTACAAGTCTGAGGCAGAAAACTTCAAACCAACTCTAGAGATAGATGATAGACTCTTTAGCGATAACTCATTTGTTAGAGTTTTCTCAAAGCCAGATACTCACAAGGGGCGAAGACTTGCAGTCGCACTAGTTTACGATAAAGCAGAAGTAGCTTTGAAAAAATCAAGAGAGCTTATAGAGTTAATCAAGGATGTCTAGATGAAGATAGTTGTTTTAGATGCACTAACCTTTGGTGATGCAAATCTGAGTGTTTTTAAGAGCTTGGGTGAAGTTGAAATTTACGAGACAACAAGTAGCCAAGAGACTAGCTCGCGCATAACTAACGCTGATGTTATAGTTACTAACAAAGTTATTATAGATGATGAGCTGATGGCTGGTGCAAAGAGTTTAAAGCTTATCTGCATAGCTGCTACTGGGATGAACAACATTGACCTTGCTGCTGCTAAAAAAAGAGGCATAGAAGTAAAAAATGTAGCTGGATACTCAACTAACTCAGTAGTACAACACACTTTTTCTATGCTCTTTTATCTTTTAGGGCACTCTAGGTATTATGATGAGTTTACAAGAGATGGTTCTTATGTTAAAAGCCCAATATTCACACATCTATCTAAGCCATTTTTTGAGTTAAGAGGAAAAAAGTGGGGGATTATAGGACTTGGTAGTATTGGCCGTGCTGTTGCAAATATTGCTTGTGCATTTGGTGCAAAAGTTTGTTACCACTCAACAAGTGGGCAAAATATCACTAGAGACTATTTGCATGTAGATTTGCAAACGCTCCTTCGGACTTGCGACGTTATCTCGATACATGCTCCACTAAATGAGCAGACTAAAAATCTACTTTCATATAAAGAACTAAGTGAGTGTAAAGATGGCGCTGTGATAGTAAATGTTGGAAGAGGCGGCATTATAGATGAAGATGCCGTGGCTAAGATAGTTGATGAGAGAGAGTTATACTTTGGGCTTGATGTACTAGAGAGAGAGCCGATGAGAGAAAATCATCCACTGCTGAGTGTAAAAAATAGAGAAAGACTCTACATAACTCCACACATAGCTTGGGCATCTAATGAAGCTAGAGAGAAGCTTATAGAGTTAGTAGCTCAAAATATAAGAGACTCAGCTCTGTAGTAACAAGATGTTAGTGGAGCTTTCTTATGAGTGAGTTAGCACTCTTTTTATCTGCCTTCCTTGGGGCTACACTGCTCCCCTTTTCATCTGAGGTTGCATTTGTTGCGGCTCTTGCATCTGGTATGAATCCACTTAGTGCAATCTTCTTTGCATCTTGTGGAAATCTCTTAGCCATCATACTAAACTACTGGTTTGGCTACTGGCTGTATGATAAAACAAAAACAAAATTAAACTCTTCAAAAACAGGGACTAAAAGTCTAGAATATGGGCACAAATATGGCCACTATATACTTCTTTTTTCATGGCTTCCTGTTATTGGCGATCCACTAACACTTGTAGCTGGTGTTTTAAGACTTAGGTTTGTTTGGTTTGTTATAGTTGCAGGAGGTTTGAGGGTTGCTAGGTACTACATCCTAACTCTTGTGGTATAATAAAAAACATGAAAATCATACTCCTTCTTCTAGCACTACTCAGCACTCTTTTACTTGGTATAGAAAAACAAACAGAAAAAGTATCACTTCAGCTTATGTGGGTTGACCAGTTTCAGTTTGCAGGCTATTATATGGCAAAAGAGAAGGGCTTTTATAAAGAAGCTGGACTTGATGTAGAGATAAAAAAATTTAGAAAAAAGATGAATACTGTAAATGAGGTAATGAGTTCTAGAGCGACTTATGGCATCGGTCGCTCAAGCCTTATAAGATCTCGATCTGATGGTCAAAAGATAGTCTTACTTTTAGCAATATTTCAATCTTCCCCATTTGCACTAATTAGCATAGATATAGCAAATATTAAAAATATAAAAGATTTTAAAGGTAAAAAAATCATGCTAACTAGGGATGCTTCTGATGCTGCTTCCATTCGCGCTATGATAATGTCAAGCGGAGTTAAAGAGAAAGACTTAGATATACTAAATCATACTTTTAACTTTAACGACCTTCTAGATGGTAAGGTTGACTTATATGCTGGATACACAACGAATGAGACATTTATTTTACAAGAAAAAAAGATTCCTTATAGGATTTTTTCTCCAAAAGATGAAGGTTTTGACTTCTATAGTGACATGCTCTTTACATCTCAAAAAGAGCTTCAAGAACATCCCCAAAGAGTCGAGAAGTTTAGAAATGCGTCTCTTAAAGGTTGGATATATGCATTTGAAAATATAGAAGAGAGCATAGAGTTAATCTATCAAAAGTATAATCCTACAAAAAAAAGCAAAAAATCTCTAAGATATGAAGCAGAAGAATTAAAAAAATTAGCCTTTGTAGATGGTATAAAGTTTGGTGAGATAAAAGAAGATAGAATTCTTAGAATCTATGATATATACAAAATTCTCGGACTTGCTAAAGATAAGATAGATATGAATGAGTTTATTTTTAGTAAAAAAACAAATATTTTAAGTGCACAAGAGTACGCATACTTAAGAGATAAAAAAGAAATAGTACTCTGCACAATGCCATCATTTTTACCATATAGCACTATAAGAAATGATGCAATAGAAGGCATTGCAGCTGGTATTATTGACATCATATCCCAAAGTGTTCCTATTAACTTTAAACTTATAAAGACAAATACATGGGAAGAAACACTCTCTTTAGCAAAAGAGGGAAAATGTGACTTTTTACCAATAGTAGAAGACACAGAACTAAGAAGAGAATACCTTAAATTTACAAACCCATACTTTAAGGACTCAATGGTCATCATAACTGATGATAGAAAGAACTATATCTTAGATGTTAATAGTGTATCTCATAAAGAGTTTAGTGTAGCTCAAGGGTACTCATTTATAGAGACTATTAGAAAAAACTATCCAGATATGAAGCTACACATAGTTCCTACAAGGAAAGAAGGGTTTTTAGGTGTTCAAAGTGGCAAATATTATGGGCATATAGATGCCATGATGGCGGCTGCTTACTACATGCAAAACAACTCAAAGTCAAACCTTAAGATATCTGGGCAGTTTGAGGATGATGTAAAGATTAGTTTTGGGGTTAAAAAAGATGATGAAATTCTCTTTAATATATTTCAAAAGATTGCCAATGAGCTAAAGCCAAAAGATATACAAAGAGTTTTAAATGAGTGGGTATCTATAAACTACACAACAATCGCAGACTATAGGTATATAAAAAATATCTTACTGTTTACCTTTGCCTTAGCTTTGGTTTTTGGTTATAGACATTATTTACTAAAGAAAAAAAACACACAATTAGAAACGCTTCAAGGACAACTTATTAGGTTAAATAAGTCGTTAGAGACGAAGGTGGCTGATGCGGTTAATGATATTTTAAAAAAAGATGCTTATCTACTGCACCAATCTCGTTTGGCTCAAATGGGAGAGATGCTAAGTATGATAGCCCATCAGTGGAAGCAACCACTTAGCTCCATCTCTTCAATGCAGATTGCAATTAGGATGGCTATAGAGCTTGAGAAGTTTGATCTAAAAGATGAAAAACAAAGGGAAGAATTTTTCGAGTTTATACATCAAAAGCTAGATAAAATAGCAGCAAATACTCAAAACTTAAGCCACACTATCTCAAATTTTAGTGACTTTTACAAACCTAACAAAAATGCAGAAGCACTAAAGCTTGATGAAGTTGTTATGAAAGCTTGCAGTCTTGTAGAAGATAATATGGATGCCAACAACATAAGCTTAAGCATGAGCCTACATTCAGATGCAGTTGTAAGATTACATGAAAATGAGTTTATGCAAGTTGTGCTAAATATCTTAAATAATGCAAGAGACCAATTGGTAGAAAAACGCATAGAAGATGCTAAGATAAAAATAAAAAGTTATGATGAAAATGGAGATGTAGTCTTAGAGGTTAGTGATAATGCTTTGGGCATTTCTGAGGAAATTATAGAGCGTATATTTGACCCATATTTTTCTACAAAGTTAGAAAAAAATGGCACAGGATTGGGACTTTATATGTCAAAGCAAATCATAGAAGAGTACCATAGTGGCAAGATAAGTGTAAAAAATGGCAGAGATGGTGCTATATTTACAATCAAGATAGAAGTTGAGGATAACTATGCGAAGTGATGTTTTAATAATAGGTGCAGGAGGAGCAGGTTTAGTAGCTGCAATAAACGCTCATGAAAATGGTGCTAAGGTTAGGGTAATAAATAAAGAGTATCCAACAAGAAGTCAAACTTCTATGGCTCAAGGGGGTATCAATGCAGCTTTTGGTAATGCAAGCGAAGATAACGTTGAAGCACATGTTCAAAATACTCTAAAATCAGCTCACGGCATTGCAAATGAAGAAGCAGTTAGGCATTTATGTGAGAGTGCGCCAGACGCAGTTGAGTGGTTAGATAGCATAGGGGTCTGTTTTTCGAGAACTAAAGATGCAAAGATAGCACAAAGAACTCTAGGCGGAGCATCAGCACCAAGAGCTTGTTATGCCCAAGACTATACGGGGCTTAAAATTTTACATACGCTTTATGATAGATGCAACGCTTTAGGTATTGAGATAGTAAGCGAGAGATTTCTTTTAAATCTCGTAATTCAAAGGCCAGATAAAGCAGATGCTTATATTGGTGGGGCTACTTTTTTAAACATAAGGAGTGGAGAGGTTGAGACTTACGAAGCTGCATCTGTTATAGTAGCAACTGGTGGATACTCTCGCATCTACGACAAACATTCAACAAACTCAACAAGCTCAACTGGAGATGGCCAAGCAGCATGCATTAGAGCTGGGGCGAGACTAAGTGATATGGAGTTTATACAGTTTCATCCAACTGCTCTTAAAGGCTCATCCATCCTAATCTCAGAGAGTGCAAGAGGAGCTGGAGGATATCTTTTAAACTCAAAAGGCGAGAGATTTACCAATGAGTTAGCACCTCGTGATGAGGTGGCTCGTGCCATAAATGAGGAGATTCAAAAGGGCGAGAATGTCTTTTTAGATATTCGCCATTTAGGCGAAGAGTTTATAGATAGAGAGCTTCCACAAGAGAGAAAGCTGGCAAAACTTTATGAAAATATAGACCCAGTTTATGAGATTATTCCTATAAAGCCAGTCGCACATTACACTATGGGTGGTATAGAGGTAGATGAAAATTCAAGAACAAAGATAAAAGGACTCTATGCTGTAGGAGAGTGTGCAAATCACAGAGTTCACGGTGCAAACCGCCTTGGAGGGAACTCCCTTTTAGAACTTGTAGTTTTTGGAAAGCAGGCTGGAGCAAATGCCGCAGAGTATGCAAAAACATTTGATAAAGAGATAGATACAAGTAAGCAGTCGCAGAGTGATAAAAACTTTGTAGTAGGAGTAAAACACTTTACAAATCAGATAGATTTTTATGAAAAACGAACATTTATTGGAAATATTTTTTATAACAATGCTGGAATTTCAAGAGATGATATGGGTTTAAAAGCAGTATTGGCTGCCATACGTCAAATCCAAAGGGAGATACCATTTATGGGACCAAAGGATAAGACAAAAACTTATAACACTAACCTAGTTGAGTTTATAGAGTTTGGAAATATGGTTGAACTTTGTGAGATAGTTTTAGTTTGTGCCATCAGCAGGCATGAGAGTCGTGGTGCACACTATAGAAATGATATACCAAAACAAAATGATATAGCATATAAAGCTCATACCATCACTTATAAAGAAGATAGTGTGCTTTGTGCAGACTTTGTGGAGTAAGAAATGAAGATTAAAATAGCAAGATATGTTAGTGAAGCAACCACACAAGAAAAAAATGTAGAGTATGAAGTTGATTTAAACGATATCACACTCTTAGAACTACTAAATGAGATAAAGACAAAGCAAGATGCGACACTTTCATACTCAAGTGGCTGCAGAAGCAGTATCTGCGGGAGTTGCTCTATGAGAGTAAACGGCAGAGAGGTCTTAGCTTGTGCGTACAAAGTCCAAGATGGCGATTTTATAGAACCTATGAAAAACTCTTACATTATTCGTGATCTAGTTGTAGATATGGACAAAGCTTATGAGTTCAATACAAAAGCAAAAGCGTGGCAAAAAGCACTTGTAAAAGATGTGAGTTTAAGTGAGCAAAATCAAAATATAAATGAACTCCAAAGTGACTGCATTTTATGTGGCTCTTGTTATAGTGTTTGCCCAGTATATGCGGTAAACAGTGAGTTTTTAGGACCCTTTGCACTAACTCGTGTTTGGAGATACGTTAGTGATAAAAGGGAAAGTGAGCCACAAAGCAAGATAGATATTATCCAAACAAATGGTGTTTGGGACTGCACACTTTGTAATGAGTGTACACTTGTTTGTCCACAAGGGATATCTAGTAAAGCGGATATAGAAAAACTTCGCATGAGAAGTGTTGCATCGGGATATAGTGACCCTAGTTTTGCATCTTCTTTTGGCTCATTTGACGGCAGTCCTAGCTTTTAATTTTATCTATAGATAATTTTCTCTAAGATAAGGCTTTTATAACATAGTCTCGTTATGTTATAATAATTGTTATTATTTTTAAAAGGGCTTATGATGGCAAAAGAATACTCATTTGATATTAGCGCAAAGATAGATATGCAAAACTTCAAAAACGCTATAAATATGGCAGATAAAGAAGTTGCAAACCGTTATGATTTCAAAGGCACGTCTTATGAAATTAACTACAGAGAAAAGGATAAGTTGCTTGTTCTTATAGCATCTAGCGATAACAAACTCGATGCATTAAAAGATATTGTTATATCTAAACTATTGAGACAAGACTTATCTTCAAAAGTTTTAGAAGAGTTAAAAGTTGAAGATTCTTCAGGAAACAACAGAAAGATGACTTTTAAACTAGTCGACTACATAGAGTCTAAAGAAGCAAAAAAGATAACAGCAGAGATAAAAAATCTCAAGCTAAAAGTGCATGCTCAGATAGAAGGTGATGCCATCAGGGTTAAGGGCAAAAGTCTCGATGATTTGCAAAAGGTTATAAGTGAGATTCGATCACAAGAGTGGGAAGCTCCTTTAGTTTTTGAAAATATGAGATAGGGAGAGATTATGTCAAAGATGAGCGTAGCAGATGCAGCCACTAAACTGGGAGTCTCAAAAGAGGCGATACATAACCGAATAAGAAGAGGTTCACTAGAGAGTGTGGTAGAAGATGGCGTAAAATATGTCCTGCTAAACTCTGATGCGACTAACAAACAAGCTCCAAAACAAACAAACAAAAAACAAACACAACAAAATGATGATAAATACTATAAACTTTTAGAAGATCAAAACGAAAGACTTAGACAAAAAGTAGACAAACTTGAATGGGAGACAAAATCTCTTAGAGAGCAAAAAGAGCAGATGTTAATCCAAGAGAGAATCAGGATAGAAAAAATCTACAAAGATAAAGATGAGCAGTTAAAAAACATGTTAAATGCAATATCATCTAAGTTTCTACAACACACTCCAAAGCAAGAACTAATCATAGAGAGCGAGGAGCTTGTAGAAGCAGAGATAGAAGTCGAATCGGACAAAGACAAGTCTAGTCTTATCTCTTTAAAAAAGTATTTCAAAGAGAGTTTGCTCAGTGAAAAAAAACTTAGAAAACTAAAAGAAAAGTTTAAAAAAGCAGCAAAAGAAAATGATGCTAGATTTATAAATATAGGTAAAAAACACTACATAGACACTTCAAAATATGACTATAGTGACCTCTTAGATTAGTAACTCTCTACTCTATCTCTACCACTGTTTTTTGCTTTGTAGAGTTGTTGATCGGCTATCATAACATACTCATCTACAAGTGAATCATTAAACTCTTTTTGTGGTCTTATTTCCATCATTCCGATGCTTACTGTGGCTTGAATGCTTTTACCTCTAACTTCAATAGCAGAGTCTCTAAAGCTATGACAAATCCTTTCTAAAACTTCAAATCCCTTATCCTTACCTAATGTGGGCAAAATAATAACAAACTCCTCTCCACCATATCGGACTATAATATCTGATGAACGAACAAGTTTTTTTGTTATGTTTACAAAATTTTTAAGTATTCTATCCCCTGCTACATGACCATGGGTATCATTTATCTTTTTAAAGTAATCTAAATCACAAATACCTATAACAAACCTATTACCAGTAGCCAAGGATAGTTCATATTGATTTTGAAATATATTTCTTAATGCATTTCTATTAAGTGCACCTGTTAAAGCATCTTTAGTTACTTGTTTATTCATTATGACATTGTCAATGAGTGCTAGTTCTGTTCCAATGCTAAGCGAGATAAGCTCACACTTTTCGAGGTATGTTATTTTTATATGATGTTCATCATCTCCCATATGTGAGTAGATTTTTTTTGCAAAGAGATGTAGGTTGGTATGAAGTGCATCTATTGTTTTGAATTTAGAATTATTTTGAATAATCTCTTTGCCATCTTCTTTTAGCCATCTTCCGAAATTGCAAAGAGTCTCATCTAGCTCTATAAAATCATTTTTCTTTTCATATTTTATCTGTCTAGCTAGTTTTGATAGCCATATCAAGTGTGATTCATAGTAGATGATTATATTTTTCTCTATCAAATCTGACAAAGATGAAATTCTCAGAGTATTCATAGTTTTAAGTTTATAAATATACTCATGTAAGTATACAAAAGCCACTTTATTGTTAATATCTTTAAATAAAGACATTATAGGAATGATATTTTGGCCTATATCTTGCTCATTCATCTCATTGATGAGAGCATTTTTCAAGGCATATACCTCGCTAGTCATAAGTATATAAGGAGTGTCTATCGATATTTTATATCTTGCTAAATCTTCAAAATTAGCAAATAATTCTTCTTTTGAAATGTCATCTTTACTTAAAGTATTTATTATTTTTTTATAAAAACTATGAACTTTTTCTCTCTCATCCATATCATAAATATTTAAGCAATAAGTGTATTTTTCGATAAAATCATTTAAAATATCTTCACAACTCTTCCTCATTGCTTTTGAGATTTTATATGCCATATGTAGTTACCGCTTTTTTTGATCTTTGACAAATTATAATGGAATTTTAGTAAAGCACGCTTAAAGAGAAATATAAAAACAGGTTCCAACTCCTAGTTCGCTCTGCACCCAAATCTCGCCAGAGTGTAGTTCAGTTATGATTTTGTGTGTGATGGCTAGTCCTAGTCCTGTTCCTTTTACGACATTGTGACGAGCATTTTTACCCTGTTTAAATGGTGTAAAAAGTGCATCTATATCCTCTTTATCCATACCTTCTCCATGGTCACAAATGCCAAAAATATGTTTAGAACCTTGCATCTTGTGAGTTATCTCTATAGCGCTATTTACTTTAGAGAATTTTACAGCATTTGAGATGATGTTTATAAGTGCTTGTTTTAGCAGTTGTTTATCTGCAAAGATAGTTACACTCTCATCAATTTCAAACATATGTAGAGTGATGGACTTCTCTAGCATCTGTGCTTCACACATCACAATAGCCTCAAGAAAAACTTCTTTTACTGCTATTTTATTGGGGTGAGCTAACATTTCATGTTCATCCATTTTTGAAAAGTCAAGTATGGAGTTTACAAGTGTTAGAAGATTTTCTCCTGAGAGGTGTATCTTTTTTATATACTCTTTGTTTTTATCATCTAGATTATCACGTCTTAGAAGTATTTGAGAAAAACCTATGATGGCATTTAGTGGAGTTCTAAGTTCATGTGACATATTGGCTAGAAATCGACCCTTTGATTTTTCAGCTTTGTTGGCTTCATCTAGTGCAATATGCAAATTTGTTGTGTCATATCGGATAGATAAAAACTCTTCTATCTCATCTTTGTCATCTAAAATAGGCACAATTGTTGCAAAAACATAGTAATCACTTCCATCTTTTGCTCTATTTTTTATATTTCCCTGCCAAACCTTTTTACTAAGAATAGTCTTCCACAAATCTTTAAAAACTTCTTTTGGAGTGTCTTCGTGTTTAACTATAGAGTGTGATTTTCCAAGTAGCTCACCTTCGCTGTAACCAGTTATTTTAATAAAAGCATCATTTACATAAGTGATAATGCCCTTTTTGTTGGCTTTACTTACAATAGCACCCATATCAACAGCTTTTTTATACTCTGAGAGTAACTTGTTTTTATAACTGTACTTCTCTTGTAAGCTAGTGTGTGTATTTTGGAGTTTTTTGTTTTTAAAGAAGCTAATTAAAAAGTAGTAGATTGTTAGGATTGTAAAGTTTAGTAAGAGAAACAAGATGATATTTCTTGTTAGTGTTTGTCCTGATTCTTTAGATGTAGAGAGCGGTAAGGAAACTTCTATAGCGCCTCTAGCATCTCCAAGTTTCCATGTGTTTTTTGGAGTGTCTGGATGATTGTTGTGGCACTCGACACAAGCTTTCTCAGACATAAAATCAGCAAAAGCAGCTCTATACATAAGCCTGCCATCAACAATATCTTCTCTAGCATAAGGCTTGTCTGGGTGCTCTAAGATAAACTTTAGAGACTCTTTTTGAAACTCATCTAAGACCCTTTTATCTCTGTTTGGAAAAGGGTAAGCACTATATAACTCTACATGCATATCTACTTTAGAAGTAAAAAGTTGAGCTAAGTCATGCATAACAGTAGCTGGAAGCGGAATCGTGTGGTCCTTGTCCTTATGGTCAAAATCTACCTTCAAATCACTATGCTCTTTGATTTTACTTAGAATATCATTTGTGTAGTAAGCTCTAAAAGTTCGTATATACTCAGCAAATCTTTGCGCTTCAAAAAATGCATTTTCTTTATCTTGCTCTTTTGATAGGTATGGAACTAGATATAAGATTCCTACAAGCATGACAAAAGCAATAATGATGATGGGAACTACTAAGATATCTTTAAATATTTTTTTTAAAAAACTATTCACTAAAAACCTCGCCTCTAATGGATGCACAGATGTGGTTTATATTGTTTTTGTTAATGATGGCCTCTAGGTTTGTAAAACCTGAAAGAGATGATGATATAGTTATTTCATCTTCGGCTGAGATCACAATTGTGGGTATTTCGATGCCTTCTTTTTCCATAAACTCTAAAATTTCTGAGCTTATACCATCAGCGAGGAAAAAATCCAAAATTAAAAAATCATACTTGGTATTTGAGAGTAAATTTTTTGCTTTGTTTACTGTATCTGTAAAAGTGAGATTTACACTGCTTCTTAGGTGTTGAGCTAGTATCTTTTGATAACTTGTCGAGTCTTCGACTATGAGTGCGTATCTGGAGTCTTTTGGAGCTTCATTTATGCTATATGTGTGCGCCTCTATCATCGGAGTAGGCATATTTACAAAAAAACTGCTCCCCTCACCTAGCTTACTTTCAACCCAAATGTTACCTTTATGAAGTTCTTCTATAATTTTTTTACATATCATAAGCCCTAGTCCTGTACCTTGTTGAAGCTTTTGGTAGTTGCCATCTATCTGGGAGAAGGCTTTGAAAAGTTTAGAGACAGATTCTAAAGAAATACCAATACCACTGTCTTTTACTTCAAACTCATACATCTGTTTACTCTCATCATAAACAATATTTAGCTTAACACTTCCACCATCAGGAGTAAACTTTATGGCGTTTGTTAGTAGGTTTATAAGAACTTGTTTAAAAAGCTTTGCATCTATGTAGAGGTTTAGTGAGACGATTTTTGGCATCTTTAGAGTGATATTTTTTTCTTGAGCTAAAGGCCCAACGAGAGTAGAAACTTCACTTAAGACACTTGAGATGTTACTAAGCTTAGGATTAAACTGCATCTTTCCAGCCTCTAGTTTCGCAAAGTCTAAGATCGTATTTACAAGATCTAGTAAGTTTTTACCAGCAATATTTATCTTTTGTACATAGTTTTTGATGGTATCAGGCGTATCTTTTTTCATCAGTATAATTTGAGAAAATCCTGTGATGGCGTTTAGTGGAGTTCTAAGTTCGTGTGACATATTTGCCAAAAAGATATCTTTTGAGCGGTTAGCATTCTCAGCTTTATCGGCAAAAGATATAAGTGAATACTCCCTCTCTTTTGCACAAAAATGAAGATCTAAAACTTCTATAAGGATATTTAGCATCTCATAAACATAATCATTAGAGTAGTTTGGTTTTAGCCTTATGCCTAAGTAGATATTTTTTGCAGAATATCTTAGCATCTTTGCAATGTTGTAACTGTCATTTGCTTGAGTGTGATGGTCTATGTATATGTCGTCTATCACCCACTGGAACTCACGAAAAGTATCTTTTAAAACGGTTGAAAACATCTTGTCAAAATCATCGAAATACTCTTTTTTATGAAAAAGCTCAGTGATACTTTTCATAGACTTTATTCCTGCATTTAGTGCTATATGACCATCTTCTATGGATTCATGAAGTGACTTTTCTAGCACTTCTTTTAGCTCATGGGTGATGTCTGATATATTGTTTTTAGAGTTTTGCATTAGCTCTTTGTCATCTTTTTTTGCACAATGCTTAAAGTTCACAAACTCTTCATGCCACTTGTTGTGCAGCGAAGTAACACAGTCTAGCTTGTCGCCTAAGATATACTCATATCTTTCATCATTTTTTAAAATATCTAAAACCTTCCCAAAGTGGCATTTTTGTGGATTTTCTTGGATGTTATTTGTATTTTTTATGGCACTCTTAGTATCTTGTGTGGCATCTATTTTTTTCATATTTTGTTTGTGATATTCAAAGCTTACATAGAGTTCATTTTGTGCATTAAAGCCTTTTAGGCTGTCAATGGAGTCGGTGTAGATTTTATTTTTTTGTATATAGTAGCCATCATTCATTATATGCTCTACAAATCTAAGTATTTTTTTGATGAGACATTTATGTTGCCCTACAAACTCATGTACCTTAGCTAGTTTTTTTATAACTTCATTTATAGCTAAAAAACCATGAGTGACTTTTGCTGGGTCTAGTTTTATGGAAAAATGGATAGAACCAATATAGTGAATTCTATCTACATAGGCCTCATCGATAGGGGCAGTTAGTACAAAAGCAACGAAATCCTTCATGTTTTTTATAAGTCTGTTAGCATCTGCGTGAGCTAAATAGATGGAGAGTTTTGGATTGTTTAGTAGATAGTTTTTAACAAAATCATCAACAACTATAGAAGAGATGGGGTGAGCAAACTCACAAAAAACAGCTCTTGATTCAAGGTCTTCTTTAGAAATAAAAAAATTAGCTAACAACTCATCTATTTGTGTTTGTGTCATTTTATATACCTTAAATATATTTTTGTAGGGTTTTTTCTAGTTCATTCATATCTATAGGTTTAGATATATAATCATTAAAGCCATGCATTAGCATCTTCTCTTTATCTCCAGAGACTGCAAGGGCTGTTACAGCTATGATGGGCTTTGTAAAGTTGTATTTTTCTCTTAAGATATCGTGAAGTTTAAAACCATTTATCTCAGGCATATCAATATCGCTTAGGATCAAATCATAACTTGAAATATCGAGTTCAAAAACATCCTTTGCACTTTCATAAGTCTCGATGCTTATACCCTCAAAAAGTATCTCTAGCATGTCATTTAAAACCATTCTATTTAGCTCATTGTCATCTACGAAAAGTATCTTCACTGCCTTTGCTCTAGAGTTTTAATATCGCAATTAGTAAACTCTTCATCTTTATATTTTTCTTTTATTTTTAAAAATTCATCTAAATTATTTAAAAAAAGTGTTATAAGAAGTGGATCGAAGTGTTTACCAGAATCCTCTTTCATGATATTTAGAACTTTATCAAGAGGCATTGCTTCTTTATAGCATCTCTTCGAACTTAGTGCATCAAAGACATCAGCAATAGCGACAATTCTGGCATATAAGTGAATATCTTTGCCACTTAGTCCGCTTGGATAGCCAGAACCATCCCACTTTTCATGGTGCTGCAAGGCAATAATGCGACCCGCATTTATAACAGGGAATCTCTCAGCACCCTCAAGCATCTTAGCCCCAATAACAGAGTGTTGTTTCATGATATCAAATTCATGAGGCTCAAATCTACCAGGCTTTAGTAAGATTTTATCAGGAATTCCTACTTTACCTATATCGTGGAGTGGTGCAGCATAGAGAACAAGTTTACTCTCCTCTTTGTCTAGCCCATAGAGTTGCGCTAAGAGTTCAGAGTAACTACTCATACGCTTTATGTGACCACCAGTTTCTAAGTCTCTAAATTCACTAGCACGACCGAGTCTGATGGAGATTTCATACTCGGCCTCTTTTGATAGCGCTAGGGCCTCTTGAAGTTCAGCAGTTCTAAGTTGTACTTGTTTTTCTAGTATCTCTGTTTGGTTGAGTATTCGCTCATGATAACGGTTTAGTTTTGCATAGTTTAGTGTTCTCGCGCAAAGCACTTCTATATCATAAGGTTTACCAATAAAGTCACTCGCGCCTAATCTTAGCACTTCTCCTTCTTTCTCAGTGTTTGCAGTTACCATTAGGATGGGAAGTAGTTCTAGTTTTGGGTTTTCTTTGATGATTTTTAGAACTTCTATTCCATCCATCATAGGCATGCTTATGTCTAAAAGGACTACGTCAAACTTCTCTCTTTCTAAGAGTTCTAGTGCTTCTTTCGCGTTTACGGCATTTGTGATTTTAACATTCTCATACTCTAAAAATGCAGCTTCAATCAAGTCAAGGTTAAAAGGTTCATCGTCTACAGCAAGAATTGAGAAATTGTCTAGCATTTGTACTCCAAATTATACTTTTGCTCATTTTACATCACAGTTACTATGCTTAAGCTTATATCTTTTGCTTTGATTTGGTTGCCAATAGATGGCTCTTTAGAGTAGATTTAGTAACATAAAGGTAAAATCACACTCTCTAAAAAATGGACAGTTGGGAGAGTGGCCGAATCCGCTACCTTGGAAAGGTAGTGTAGGGTAACCTACCGTGAGTTCGAATCTCACACTGTCCACCACAAAGCACAGTTTCCCTTAAGACACATCTTTATACAATAGCCATATATCAACTAAGCTAATAAGCAAGGAAGAAAAATGGACTTACTGCTTTTACAATCATTTTTACTTTGGTGCGCTCTTATCAATATCTCTATACTTTTGATATGGTTTGTTATGTTTATATTTGCACATGATTTTATCTACAACCTACACAGCAGATGGTTTAAACTTTCATACGAGGTGTTTGACTCCACTCACTATAAAGCGATGGCGTTTTGGAAACTATCTATTTTTTTGTTTAATCTTGTTCCATATATTGCTTTGCGCATTATTATATAAAAGTATATAAAATTTTTAAGGCGATGGATATGGCTTTATATTCGTTAATTTATTGAAGTAAAACAAGGAGCAAAAAATGTCACAAACAGCATGGCTTAGTACAAAGCTAGATAGCGGAAAGATTTTGTGTCAGGCGTGTGCACATGTCTGTAAGCTTGATGAGGGTGAGTATGGCATCTGTGGAGTGAGAAAGGTTGAAGATGGCGAGCTGAAACTTCTGGTTTATGGGCTTGCAGCTGCTGTAAATATTGACCCAGTAGAGAAAAAACCGATGT
>Ga0265293_10000907_pt1 | contig 68263 bp, 59 predicted proteins | sample Munlanlewell138R_FD_192505 | JGI IMG/M metagenome (GOLD analysis project Ga0265293, IMG submission 192505) | Leachate microbial communities from a municipal landfill in Southern Ontario, Canada - Leachate well 138R | ecosystem: Engineered > Solid waste > Landfill > Unclassified | place: Canada... | reverse complement strand
AATTATAAACTTCTCGCATCGCAAAATTCAGCAAGGAGACATTCAGGAATTTGAAAGATTATTCCGTAAAATGTACACCAACCTTTGCCATTACGCTATGAAGTTTCTAAAAGATATGGACTCAGCCGAAGAAATCGTTCAAGACCTATTTTACCATTACTGGAAAAACCGAGAACAGATTAAAATAAAAACCTCATTAAAGGCATATCTATACCAAGCAACAAAAAACAAGTGCCTTAAAGTTATTGAGCACAACGCCGTTCGGCAAAAGCACGCCGAGAGCATTCTGCTAAATTCGGCTGAACAGGGTGATGAATCACAAACTATTGAAGTTGATGAGCTTACCGAAATTATCGACAAAACGCTTAATCAACTACCCGAAAGGAGTCGCAAAATATTTACTATGAGTCGTTTTGATGGGCTAAAATATAACGAAATAGCAAAAAAACTCTCAATATCGGTTAAAACTGTTGAGGCACATATGGGCACAGCCCTAAAATTATTTAGAGTAAACCTAAAGGACTACTAACTTAAAGGGTTTTATGCTAAAACCAACAACTAATGGAGCTTAACTTAAACATACCTGAACACCGCAACAGCCTCGCAAAATATGTGGCGGGCGAAATGACTCTATCAGAAACTGAAGAGTTTGAAACACTTGTGGACACTAATCCCAACAATAAAAAGCTAGTAAACGATACGAAAAACGATTGGAATATAATTGGAGCAAACCATATAAAACTTCCCAACGCCAACAAGGCGTGGAACAACTTAAAAACAAGAATTGAGCTAGAAACCCCCTTAGCCCAAGCCACTAACTTTAAAAGAAAGGGCAAAGTGAATTTTGTTCGTTGGGCTGTAGCTGCAATGGCAGTAATTGTAATCGCTTCGGCTTACTTTACGGTTAGCACAATACGCCAAAATATTGTGGTTAATAGCACTTCGGCTTTAACAACCCTAGTGCATACCCTGCCCGATGGTAGCTCTGTTTTTCTCGAAGCCAATAGCCAAATCTCATACACAAAACGTTTTGCCAAAAAAAATCGTAACATTACGCTAAAAGGACAAGCCTTTTTCGATATTGCTAAAAACCCTGAAATTCCTTTTAACATTGAAACGCTAAATACAAGTATTAAGGTTTTGGGAACATCATTCTCTGTAAAATCGACCAACAGTAACGATTTTGAGCTCGTGGTACAAACAGGCTCGGTTAATATTACACAAAAAAACAACCGAACCGAGAGTATAACTGCTACGCCTGGCGACAGAGTAACCCTAGAAAACAACCATCTTACTAAATACAAAGAAAACGCTACTCCCCTTAAAACCCTTCTAAACAAGCGATTGCAGTTTAAGGATGAATCATTAGCGAACATTATACAGGCAATTAATAAAACGTACAATACCAATATAGTACTTGGCTCATCAGCCATAGGCTCCCGAAAACTTACCGTAACATTTATGAACAATTCGGTACAATCAATGGTTGAGGTAATATGTAAAACCCTTCATCTCAATGCGGAGTACAAGGAAAGTTCCATTACTCTTTGGAAGCCTTAACAGGGGCTCAAAACCCTAAATTTTATGTCAAAAAGCTACAGTATTAAGTTACTATCCTTGCTACTTATTTTCATTAGTTTAATGAAAATAGAGGTATTGGGGCAACAAGCTAACGACAGCATTTTTAATCAAAGGGTTACCCTTCCAACAAATCGTAACAGTATTTACCACACCCTAAACCAGCTATCGGATAGCATTGGTTTGCTCTTTGCCTACGAAAGTAAACTGGTGGAAAGCGATAAAATAATAAAACCTAAAATTAGCCATATTACCCTGCGCAACGCCCTTAACCAAATACTAAACGACACAACCCTATCCTATAAAGTGATTGACAACCACATTTTAATTTACAAAAATAAAGAAGAAACCAACGGGTTAAATACAAAGCAAGCAAACAACACGCAGGGCTATAAAATCCTGAGAGGATACGTGCTCGACTCACAAACGCAACAACCCCTATCCTATGTTACCATTGGTTTACCCGAAATTGCTATGGGCACCACAACCAATCTTGATGGTGCTTTTATTCTTAAAATACCAAAGGCAACCCAAGCCACCAACCTGCTAATTTCACATATAGGATATAAAACAAAAAAAATACCCATAACCCTTTTTGCACAAAGTGCTATCAGCATATTTCTGGAAACCGACATCATATCAATACAGGAGGTAATAATTCGAAATATTGACCCAAAACAGCTTATTACCGATGCCCTTCAAAAAATTCAGGATAATTACAGCCGAGTTCCTGTTTACTATACTTCGTTTTATCGCGAGGGTGTAGTTAAAAATAAAAAGTACCAAAACTACTCCGAGGCCATTTTTAAAATATACAAATCGCCAATCCAAAAACAGTTTGAGTCAGACCAGGTAAGGCTAATAAAGTCAAGAAAAACTCAGAACCTTGAACCTACCGATACGCTTAGCATCAAGCTAAAAGGGGGCATTCACAGCTCGCTTGCTCTGGATATAGTGAAAAATATTCCCTCTTTCCTCGACGAAAGTTACTGGAACAAATACACCTTTAAGCGAAGCGATATGGTTTCAATAGACGGGATAACAGCATTCGCCATTAGCTTTAATCTAAAGGAAGGGGTAACAGACCCGCTGCTCGAGGGAGTAATTTATATTGATGTAAACTCACTGGCAATACTTGGTGCCGATTTAAATATAAGCCCTGCAAACATTACCCAAGTAACCGATATGTTCGTACATAAGCGCAATCGACAGTTTAAGTTTAAACCCGTTAGTATAAGCTATTCGGTTAGGTACACCAGCATAAACGGCACACATTACCTTTCGCACGTAAGGGGCGATTTACGCTTTAAGTACCGATTTAGACGTAACCTTTTCAACAGCTCATTCCACCTTTTCTTCGAATTATTAAATACCCAAATAGATACCAGTGATGTTGCCCGCTTTAATCGTAAGGACACAGAGCCAATACAAAAGGTATTCCTCGATAACTCATATCAATACGACCAAACTTTCTGGGACGACCAAAATATTATTCCGCCAGAAAAAAGTATTTATGAGGGGTTAAAAGACATTAAAACTAAAATTGAGGAAATTGAAAGTGAGTAGATAGCCTATTCGTGCATTATGTTTTGATAGATAAAAAAGCACTAAGCAACTCGATGCTAAAAATCATATTTTACTACTATGTTTTCGGTGTAATTAGTTTCCTGTTTATCACCAAACAAGCTATATTTGCAATCTATTTAGATTAATTCCATTTTGTTAACTATTCTTTAACAAACGGGAACAATTTTAGAACTATGGTGTTTTAAAATCAGAATTAAACAAAGTAACTGTAAAACCATAATTAACGTACTAATAATGGCCAACGATCAGGATAAAATACTCGATGAGGTAACGAACTCGGATTATAAATACGGCTTTTTTACCGATATCGAAACCGAAACAATTCCTAAAGGGCTTAACGAAGATGTTGTAAGGCTTATTTCACAAAAAAAGGGTGAACCTGAGTGGATGCTCGACATCCGACTAAAGGCATTTAGGCACTGGCAGCAAATGGAAATGCCACAATGGGCGCACCTAAAAATACCTGAGATAGATTATCAGGATATAATATACTACGCTGCCCCCAAGCAAAAACCAAAACTCGATAGCCTAGACGAGGTAGACCCCGAGCTACTCGACACCTTCAGCAGGCTGGGAATACCCCTTGAGGAACAAAAAATGCTCACAGGCGTGGCCGTTGATGCTGTAATGGATAGCATTTCGGTTAAAACCACATTTCGCGAAGCCTTGGCCGAGAAGGGTATCATATTTTGCTCAATGAGTGAGGCCATTCGCGAACATCCCGATTTGATAAAAAAATACTTAACATCGGTGGTGCCCGCTACCGATAATTTTTTTGCCGCACTTAACACCGCCGTTTTTAGCGATGGAAGCTTCTGCTACATTCCGAAAGGCGTGAGAAGCCCTATGGAACTCAGCACCTATTTCAGGATAAATGCAGCCAATACCGGCCAGTTTGAGCGCACGCTTATTGTGGCCGAGGACGATAGCTACGTTTCGTACCTCGAAGGTTGTACCGCTCCACAGCGCGACGAAAACCAGCTGCATGCTGCAGTGGTTGAAATTGTAGCAATGGACAATGCCGAGGTAAAATACTCTACCGTACAAAACTGGTACCCAGGAAACAAGGAGGGGAAAGGTGGAATTTACAACTTTGTTACAAAACGAGGAATTTGCAAGGGCAAAAACAGTAAAATATCGTGGACACAGGTTGAAACCGGTTCCGCCATCACATGGAAATACCCTAGCTGCATACTTTTGGGCGATAACTCCTACGGCGAATTTTATTCGGTTGCCGTAACCAATAATCACCAGCAGGCCGATACAGGCTCAAAAATGATTCATATTGGTAAAAATAGCAGAAGCCGAATCGTATCAAAAGGTATATCGGCTGGCGTAAGCAATAACAGCTACCGCGGTTTGGTTAAGGTGGTTAAAAATGCTGAAAACGCTCGCAATTTCTCGCAATGCGACTCACTACTGCTCGGCGATAAATGCGGTGCACACACATTTCCGTACATTGAGGTAGATAACCCCACGGCAATTGTTGAGCACGAAGCCACCACATCGAAAATTGGCGAAGATCAAATTTTCTACTGTAACCAGCGTGGCATTTCAACCGAGGACGCCGTTGCGCTCATTATTAACGGCTACGCCAAGGAGGTGTTAAATAAGTTACCCATGGAGTTTGCTGTTGAAGCACAAAAACTGCTGCAAATAAGTTTGGAAGGCAGCGTTGGATAAGGAATTAAACTCATAATATTATATAGATATAAAAGTTACAAATCATGTTAACAATAAAAAACCTACACGCCAGCATAAACGGCAAAGAGATACTAAAAGGGGTAAACCTTAGCATAAAACCAGGCGAAGTACACGCCATTATGGGTCCCAATGGGTCGGGTAAAAGTACCCTAGGCGCCGTATTAGCTGGTCGCGAACTTTTTGAGGTTACCCAAGGCGAAATTACCTTTAATGGTAAAGATATTTTCGAGCTATCGCCCGAGGAGCGCTCGCGCGAAGGGCTATTCCTTAGCTTTCAGTACCCCATTGAAATACCAGGCGTAAGTATGGTAAACTTTATGAAAACTGCGCTAAACGAGCACCGCAAGCACAAAGGTCTTGCCCCCGTTACAGCGTCAGATTTTCTGAAACTTATGCGCGAGCGCAAGGAGCTGGTTGAAATAGACTCAGCCCTTACCAACCGTGCGGTAAACGAAGGGTTTTCTGGTGGAGAGAAGAAAAAGAATGAGATATTCCAAATGGCTATGCTTGAGCCCAAATTGGCAATTCTTGACGAAACCGACTCGGGGCTCGACATTGACGCCCTTCGCATTGTAGCCAATGGTGTAAATAAATTAAAAAAACCAGATAACTCAACCATAGTTATAACTCACTACCAAAGGCTATTAGATTATATTGTGCCAGACTTTGTACATATTCTCTACAATGGAAGAATTGTTAAAACTGGAGGGAAAGAGCTTGCCCTTGACCTAGAAGAAAAGGGTTACGACTGGATTAAAAATGAGTTGGAAGAATAAACGCAAGGCACAAAGCCGATAAGAACTTTTTTTATGCCTTAACGCTTTAGCGTTTAACAAACTAAATAACATGAACGCACTAAACATAAATCCTAAGGAAAATTTTATCAACCTTTATTTTGATAATCTCGACCTTATTACCGAAAACTCGACCGATATTCTGAACAAGGCAAGGCAGTCGGCTCTGGAGAGTTTTAAAATTTTGGGCTTCCCAAACTCTAAAAGCGAAAAGTACAAGTACACTAAGGTTGAAAAGTTATTCCTCAACGAGTACGAAAAGTACTTCACTCCAAAAAGTATCACCTTTAATATTGATGATATCTTCCGTTGCGATATACCTGCGCTCGACACTCACCTAGCGCTTACACTTAATGGGTTTTATTTGAGTAACCCCGATTTGCTAGTCGAAATTGAGAAAGGCGTTATTATAGGAAGTCTTTCCGAAGCCGCAAAAAAATATCCAAACGTTGTGAGCAAATACTACAACACCCTTGCCGATAACGATGAGGATGGTTTGGTTGCTCTTAATACAGCTTTTGCTCAGGATGGTGTGTTTATATACATACCTAAAGGGTTAGTGCTCGAAAAGCCCATACAAATTATCAACCTAATGATGGGCGATGAGAACCAGCTAATGCATTACCGGAACCTTATTATTGCAGATGAAAACGCACAGGCCGATATCGTAATTTGCGACCATACCCTGTCGCCATCGGAATACTTATCGAATGTTGTTACCGAAGTTTTTACCAACAGGGGTGCCAACTTAGATGTGGTTTCAATGCAGAATCAGCACAACGATTCTACCCAATTCACACATCTCTTCGGAAAGCAAGAGCGCGACTCGGTGCTAAGCACTAATACCGTTTCGCTGCACGGAGGTATTATTCGCAATAATATTCACATAGTTTTAAACGACGAGAATTGCGAGAATCATACTTACGGCCTTGCCCTTGCCGACCGCAATCAGCATATCGATATGTATTCGTTTATTGACCATGCCAAGCCTAACTGCAATAGTAATGAGTTATATAAGGCCTTACTCGACGATCAGGCAACTGGCTCTTTTAACGGGCGAATACTGGTTAGGCGTGATGCACAAAAAACGCAGGCATTCCAAAGCAACAATAACCTGCTGCTAACTGCCGATGCTAAAATGTACACAAAACCTCAGCTCGAAATTTATGCCGATGATGTGAAGTGTACCCACGGCGCTACCATTGGCCAGCTTGATATGGATGCCAAATTCTATATGCAATCGCGTGGTATTGGCGAGCGCGAAGCAAAACTTCTGCTCATGTTTGGCTTTGCCCACGATGTGATTGGCCATATAAAAATTGCACCTCTGCGCGAACGCATTGATGAGTTGGTAAACAAACGCCTTAGGGGCGACCTCTCGCGCTGCAATAATTGCCCAATGAACTGTTGTTAAAAGAAGTACTATGTCATTCAATGTTAGTAAAATACGAGCCGATTTCCCCATTCTAACTCAAGAGGTACACGGCAAGCCATTGGTTTATTTTGATAATGGAGCCACCACCCAAAAGCCAAAGTGCGTGCTCGATACCATTGCGTATTTCCACAACAAAATAAACTCAAATATACACCGAGGGGTGCATAAGCTAAGCGTTGATTCTACCCAAGCCTACGAGCAAGCACGCGAAACAGTTAGGCAGTTTATAAACGCAAAAAGCACCAACGAAATTATTTTTACATCGGGCGCAACAGCCAGTATAAACCTTGTGGCATTCTCATTTGGTGAGGCTTTTATTTTCGAGGGCGATGAGGTAATCGTCTCGGAAATGGAGCACCATTCCAATATTGTTCCTTGGCAGCTACTGTGCGAAAGAAAAAAAGCGAAGCTTAAGGTTCTCCCTTTTGACGACAATGGAGATTTGATACTCGAAAAGCTGGACGAACTAATTACCAAACGAACAAAAATTATTGCCGTTAACCATGTTTCCAACTCGCTAGGTACGGTAAACCCCATAAAACAAATTATTGCCAAGGCACATGCTCACGGGGTTAAAGTGCTTGTTGATGGTGCGCAAGGCGCTAAGCACGGCATTCTAGATGTGCAGGATTTGGATGCTGATTTTTACGCAATATCGGGTCACAAAATTTATGGTCCAACGGGAATTGGCGTACTTTACGGAAAGCAGGAGTTGCTCGAACAAATACCGCCCTGGCAAGGTGGTGGCGATATGATTGCCACCGTTACATTTAAAAAAACAACCTTCAATGAGTTGCCCTTTAAATTCGAGGCAGGCACCGCCAACTACGTTGGTGCAGCAGCGTTGGCAACTGCCATAAAGTACTACCAATCGGTAGGCATTGAGGCGGCAGTTGAATATGAAAATGAGTTACTCGAATACGCAACTCAACACCTGCTAGCCATTGAGGGAGTTCGAATTATAGGAACAGCAAAAGAGAAGACTTCCATAATTTCATTCCTCGTAGGCAATATCCATCCGTACGATGTGGGTATGATACTAGATAAAATGGGCATTGCCGTACGCACAGGTACACATTGTACCGAGCCAGTTATGGCACATTTTGGTATTGATGGCACGGTTCGGGCATCGCTGGCATTTTACAATACTACGCAAGAAATTGATATGCTGGTTGAAGGGGTGAAAAGAGTTAAGCAGATGTTTGGGTAAATAAACTCTATCTTCCCGCCATAAAGAGACATTTTGGTATAGCCCAATGGCAACTCCCGCTGCCGCACGAACCTTTAGCTCGGCCAAGCCAATTCTCTAGTGCGAATTAAACAGTAAATTTATTCGCTTGGTTACCACACGACAGGAGTCGTGCGATAGCGAAGAAAAACACATATCCAAATTAAAATAGCTGAATCACTAGGATTGCCACAAAATAATCCCAAATAAAATAGCCCAAGGTTTCAGCTTGGGCTATTATATTTAAGTTTAAAACTTTAAAAGATAACGCTAATATCCTACTCGTTTTTCTTCAAAACCTGGTCAATCATACCGTAAGCCTTAGCCTCAGTAGATGTCATCCAGTAATCACGATCAGAATCCTTTTCAACCTTATTAAACGTTTTGCCCGTATGCTGGGAAACAATCTGGTAAAGTTCCTTGCGCAGTGCCAGTATCTGACGGGTAGTAATCTCAATATCCGATGCTTGTCCCTCGGCACCACCCATTGGCTGATGTATCATAACCCTAGAATGAGTTAGGGCTGAGCGCTTTCCTGCGGCACCAGCGCACAGTAAAACAGCTCCCATTGAAGCGGCTATACCTGTGCAAATGGTTGCAATATCAGAACCTATATACTGCATCGTGTCGTATATTCCTAAACCAGCATAAACCGAACCACCCGGGGTGTTAAGGTATATCTGAATGTCCTTACTGGGGTCGTTCGATTCGAGAAACAAAAGTTGCGCTTGAATTATATTGGCCACATCATCGGTAATGGGTACACCCAAAAATATTATGCGGTCCATCATTAGGCGAGAAAAAACGTCCATTTGAGCAATATTAAGCTGACGCTCTTCAATAATTGTGGGGTTAATATAACTATTATGCATCGATTGGTAACGATGCATTGAAAGGCTACTAATGCCCTTATGCTTTACAGCGTATTTTTGAAATTCACTCGGTTTTTTAATCATGGTTTTACTATTTTATAGTTACTACGTTTCAAATTGAGGATAAATATATTAATCTTTTTCGAAAAACTAGGTCAATGTTGTTTAGTTAAAGTTAGAAAATTCGCCGTCAGGCTTCGTCTTCGCTCAGTCTGACTCCATATTAAGGTAATGAGGGGCTTGGGTTAACGAAAAGCCATAATTCGAAGCGACCCTACGTCAGACTGAGCGGAGACGAAGTCAAACACTCAGCCCTCTAAAAACCAAGAAATATGGGTGCATTCCGAACAAACATAGCATGTAGCACTCCGGTTAGCCCAATCGAAATCGAAAAAGGAGGCCACAGCCGTATTTAGCTGAGCCCGTCTGCTCGAAAAACGATTATTATTACATATTGGGCATCTCAATTCATGCCCTTTTATATCAACAGTTTGATATTCTGCTTTTTTGTTAGCACTCATAATTTACTGCTTATTAATTGCTCGAATATTCCCATTTGCAACCCACAAAGCACTTTTAATGACTTGGTTGCTATCATCTTGTATAAAGTCAACTTGTGCCTATTTGTTTTTATTATCGCTCTCTATCCAATTATGAATAACAGTTCTTAGCGCTTCAATTTTAATAAAACAAACTACTAAATGCACAATAAACAGAGCCAGTAGCAGAAAGATTGCACTGTTGAAGGTTGTCAGTTTATACCAAGCAAAAATATAAAACCCAAGACCATAAATTAAAAAATTGTATTCAAGAGGTAAAAAACGAAACCCAAAACGTAAGTGAGAAGTCATTTTTACTTCATCTGATTTGAATTCAATTCTAAAATAACAGAACATAGGTAAGAACACTTTTAATGACTGCTCCTTGAGTTCATATTTATAATTAAAGAGTTTTAATCTGTCAATAATTTTGTCGGGGCTGAATGTCGATGTGTTCATAAATCTTCTTTATTTTAAATGGTCGTTAAAGTTGCTTGAAATTCCATTCGCATTTCACACTATATATAAATAGGTCATCTACTTCGATATAAGCTATCAGAAAACATTATGGTTACAACACAGTAAAACCCAAGCTAATTAAAAAAAGCGGGAGAAAATCACCCGCTTTGTATTATTTAAGCCTCTGGGCTCACCATCTTTTTAAACTCTTCGGAGTCAACCTCTTTCTCGTCCAGCTTAATGGTCTCCTTAATCCAGTCCATTACCTTACCCTCAATAACCTGCTCGGCCATTTTTCTGCGCTCCTCGGGTTTTTCAACAAGTTCTTTTGCGTACTTATCGAGAAACTCATCGGGAAGCTGTCCCATACCATACTGTATCATCTGGTTCATAATATGCCCCTTAGCCACACGCTGAAGTTCTTCTTCTCCAACTTTAAACTCCTGCTCAACGGCAATTTTATCGCGAATAAGCTGCCATTTTAGGTCGTTTTCAAAGCTTGGGTAATCTTTTTCTACCTGCTCTTGAGTAAATTTGCCCTCATTAATAGCGGTTAACCATCGAACTAGAAACTCCTTGGGAAGCTCGATGTTAAACTTGGTAATTAGCTTGTCGCGTACGTCGATATAAAGTTTACGCTCGCTATCGCCTTTAAGGTTCTGCTTAATATCCTCATCAAGTTTCTGGTGAAACTCTTCCTCAGAGTTAACAACGCCTTCGCCGTAAAGCTTATCGAATAGTTCCTGATCTACCTCAGCTTTAGCATATTGCTGCACTTGGGTAATGGTTGCCTGAAATAGTGGTTCAATCCCTTCAAGTTCTTCTTTTGATATTTTAAGAAGCGCTGCCCTATCGGTTTCGTTAGGGAATGCTTTGGTAACATCAACCACCATTACATCGCCAACCTTAGCGCCAATAAATTTCTTTTTTTCGTCCTCATCGGCCACAAGCATAACCGAAACCATACCATCCTCAGCCGAAATACCATCTTCCTTTGGCGATTCATCAGCATTAAGTTCGGTAAGGGTAGCCTTAAGAAGGCTCTCGCCATCGGCTTTCTCGGCATCCTGATAGCTTCCGTAGCGGCCTGAAATGTTCTCAATATAGCCCTGGCGCATCTCATCACTAACCTTTATGCTATAGTAAGGTGCCTTATCGCGTTTAGAGAGTTTTACCTCAAACTCTGGAGCTATACCCAAATCGAACAGAAACTCGAAATCACCCTGCTCGTCCCAGTCGATATGTTGTTGCTTGTCTGATGGTAGTGGCTCGCCTAAAATATTAATTTTTTGCTCAGTAATATAACCCGAAATACTCTCGGAAACCAGCTTATTTACCTCTTCAAGCACTGCCGATTTCTTGTACATTTTATTTATCATTGAGGCAGGTGCTTTTCCTGGTCTAAAGCCCTTAATTACCGCTTTTGTGCGAATATCTTTAAGTGCCTTCTCAACGTTTTGTTCATAATCGTTTTTCTCTACCTTTACGGTTAGCACTGCATTTAGCGCATCGGAGTTTTCGTGAGTTACGTTCATGTGAATATCTTTTGTAAGAAGTTTAATTTTGTTTTATTCTACTGATTATCAAAAAGTAAGTACTCTCAGCTTATTTTCTTTGAGCGCACAAAGGTAGAAATATTTGTAATAATATGCAAACACGCATTTCAGCTTATTCTCAATGTTTTAAAGTTTGAAGAAGCAGCTAATTATCCCATAAATTTTGATAAAAAAGGCTACCAGCCCTCTTCAACCGGACTAAAGGTATCGGCATTCTCGTCGCGCTCGAGCTCGGCGCCGGTACGCATTTTTAGGTATGGAATTATGGGGGGATCAAGATTGACGATATAGTTCAGATCGAACATCATAAAATGATGCTCAACACCAACGTACTCATCGGTTTCGAGACCTGAGTAAAAGCGCCAGCCGCTATCGTCCTCGTCTTCGCGAGCCTCGCGGTACATATAGCCAACCTTGTGCCCATCAACGGTTATCATATCCGAAGCGTAGCAGTACCCCTTATTCTCAAGGATGGGCTTTATGTCCTCGGGTTTTAAGATATATCGAAATTTTTCCATACTTATTCTATTTTAAATGCCTGCTGTACAGGCTGTTGCTTGTTAAGCAAAAGTGAAATCAACAACTTTACATTGCCACAAAGTTACAAAAAAACATAGGAACAATTTGTTAACTGAAACTAACTTAACCCGCATTATTCTTCAGATTTGTAAAAGATGAATACAAATGCGGTACCCCCGACATAGGCGAGCCCAATTTTGAGTAACAAAAATTGGCTGTAAGGCTTAATCGTTATCGGGGATAGCAATTATTCAGATGAATAATTGAGGGTAACTTATTCCCCCTGTTTTGCCAAATGGTTAGCCATTAAAAAAACATCAACTATCTTTGTGGCACAAAATATAAAAACTTTCAGAATGAGCGATAAGAAAACCCGAACAGAACTATACGAGCTAGGCGAATTTAGGCTAATTGACAAGATAACCGAACCAATAATAATAAAAAATAGCTCAACGGCTAAAGGGGTTGGCGACGATGCCGCAGTACTCAATACCAATGGCAAACAGCTGGTTGTTACCACCGATTTACTGCTTGAGGGTATTCACTTCGACCTTACTTACCACCCACTTAAACACCTTGGCTACAAGGCTGTTGTGGTAAACCTTAGCGATGTGTACGCAATGAATGCGCACCCTAAGCAAATTACGGTATCCATTGGCGTATCGAAACGCTTTTCGCTCGAAGATATTGAGGAACTTTACAGCGGAATTTACTTGGCCTGCGAACGTTTTGGGGTTGACGTAGTAGGTGGCGACACATCATCATCGCTAACAGGGGTGGTTATTAGCATTACGGCCATTGGCGAAGCCGAACCCGACAAGATTTGCTACCGTAGTGGAGCAAAGGAGAACGACCTGATTTGTGTAACGGGCGACCTTGGCTCTGCCTATATGGGATTACAACTACTAAAACGCGAAAAAAGGGTACTTCAGGGCAAAACGGAAATGAAACCTCAACTTGCAGGTTACGACTATATTCTTGAGCGGTTTTTAAAACCCGAACCACGCAAAACATTAATTGACTTACTTGATAAAGCGGGTATTGTTCCCTCCTCAATGATTGATATTTCCGATGGCCTATCGAGCGAACTTCTACATATTTGCAAAAACTCTAAAGTAGGGTGCAGGGTATATATTGATAAAATTCCCATTGACCAGGTTACACATAAAATGGCTAATGAAATGAACCTTGACCCTATTATAGCTGCCCTAAATGGTGGCGAAGATTACGAATTACTATTTACTGTACCTATTGAAATGCACGATACTATTAAGGAAATGGGAGGTATTAGCATTATAGGGCACGTAGTGGAACAAACCAATGGTGCAATGCTTGTTCCTCCTCAAGGCGAGGATATTCCTATTAGCGCCCAAGGGTGGAATGCTATGACCAAGGAAGATGCTGACGAGTAAGGTAAAAACGAATTGAATAAGCACGAAAAAAGCGGATAGAAACTCTACCCGCTTTTTTATACTTATTGATTGAACTATGCTTTAGCTAATTCAGCGTATTGCTTATCGCTAAGCAAGTTGGCAAGCTGCGAAACATCAGCAACCTTAAGACGAATCATCCAACCGTCTCCGTAAGGATCTTTGTTTACAAGTTCAGGGTTATCGGCAAGTTTTTCGTTTACGGCAATTACCTTACCAGCAACGGGTAAAAATAGGTCCGAAACAGTTTTTACTGCTTCAACTGTACCAAAAACTTCCTCGAATTCAAGGTCTTCGCCTTCGGTTTCAATTTCAACAAAAACTACATCGCCAAGTTGGCTTTGAGCAAAATCGGTAATACCAATAACCGCTTCGTCACCTTCCACCTTAACCCACTCGTGATCTTTAGTGTACTTTAAATCTGCAGGAATGTTCATAATAAAATTATTTAAGTTTTAAAAATAAGGATTCAATCTTTGCCACAAAAGTACATTTTTTTTATTAAACAAAATATTAACCAACTTAATAATATACTGTTTTACAACTTCTCACTACTGAATCATAGTAAATCGAATGCTAAAACCAAAGCTAGTGTTTGCAGTTGGGAACGAAAGGCTGGCTACCGGTGTATTAACCACCCTATCGAAAAATACTCTGATAGTTACCTGATCGCTAACCACATACTCGGCCGAAGTTTTTATTGTTAACACTTTTTGCCCTGTTGAAGGGGTATTGGTTTCCTCAACCAATTTACGCAGTATGGTTTGGTTGTCTCGAAAGCTAAAATCAACATTTAACCTAAGGTCACTTTTTAACGTTTTCTGATCTCCTAAAGCATTCGAGAGTACAAGAGGCAGGTTTTCGAACCTGTAACCACTTCCCACAATTATTTCCCAGCTAGACATTTCGCTTAGCTGGTTATTGGCAAAACTCATTGACAACGAACGGGTATTTCGCACCTCGAGCCTATTGGTAAGACTGTTTAACCAGGTTGCATCAAAACTTATTAGAGGGTTAAGCTGCTCGTTTATCGACACGTTTGTTATTTCAAATTCGGGTACAAAATTGTTGTTAATATCGCGTACATAGCTAAACCCATCCTGCTCGGGCTTAAAATCTAAATATGATGAGTACGACCCAACCGTAAAGGTTGAACGGTAGCTATGACGAAGTGTGAAAGTTCGCATCCATTTGCTAAAAGGCTTCATTTTGGCAAGCCCATCGTAGGTAATTTGCCAGTTAGGCATTGGTATTAGCGGAAATGATGTGAACTTTGCTTCGGACACGGGCGTTCCGGTGTAAGCGCTTAAAAACGAATAAATAAGCACCTCTTGACTAAGCGATCCATATCCGTCAGGAAAATCATTATCGTCCACAATATTTGGATTATAAATTCCGCCATCAGCCCTATTGCCTGCCAACTCCTTGGCAATACTAAGTCGCCTTTGGCTAAACTCCTTAAACGTTTTGCTTATATAATCATTCTTTGAAGACGATTTCTCGAAGGCTGACTTTAGTGTTAGTATGCTTATGCTAAAATTTCCTGTTGTCATTGCATTATATGCGCCAAATTGTCCCTGAGAATCGGCAAGGTAAAACTCATTCTTGTTTGATGCCAAATTTCGTGTTCCCGAAATTTCAACCCTTAGTCCGGCTAATGGCTCAATAGTGCTTCTGAGTGTAAGGTTTTGGTTCTGTGTTAGCATATAGGCGGCATTAAGCGTTGAATCAGAACTAAGCCACTGATTTCGAACTGCCTTCCAAGCAAAATCGGGATCCTGCCAACCTGCTACAAACGGAAACCCAGGGGCCATAACCCCATTAAGAGATTGCATACCCATATACTGAGTTGACGGCTTATAGCCAGGCATCAACGTTCCAGAGGTTACTGAATATGATCCCGAAAGATTTTTTACCCCCATAAGCATTCGCACGCTTCCTTGAAATAAGAGCAACGCAATATTCTCACGCTCAGGCACCTTACCCTCAACCACAACCCTAACATTACTGTGATCTTGGTCATTTTTAATAGATAACTTTCTGTCGGAGCGAATATTAATTTCAACAGGAATTTCTGTCCCATCTTCGGCAAACGCCTTAACGGTAACATCTTCGGTTTTTAGTCCGTGTTCAACCGACCGGAAGCTGCCAGCCCTAAGCCTAACCCCCTCTTTTTGGAAAGTAACCGTTTTAAAAGTTTGCTTTTTGGGTGTCCCTTTGGCTATCTGGTCAAACTTCTGGTTAATGGCTTTAAGGTGCTTGTTTTTATTGTATAAGGTGGTAAAATTTAGCTGCGAATTTAGCTGTATGGTACTCGCATTCTGAATTATATTGCCTGGGTCAAACTGGCTCGAGTCGGGCAAAAGTGGGCCAGCCTGCCAGTTATAACTACCCGTATATCGAGTTGAGGCACTAACCCAGCTAAACAACGGGATTTTATTTATGGGAATATTATAGCTTAAATTAAACTGATGGTTGTAGTTCGTGTTGCGTCCAAAGTTTTTTAGGTTAGTCCACACCGAATCCTGCCAATGCTCATAAGCCCTAGGGTCACGATTACGGTCAACCATTCCCATTGGCTCATCAATTCGGGCCTGGTTATTCGCGTTAAAGTCAAACTTTATGGCCTGCGTAATGTCCCAGTTAAGCGAGTACACCCTATCCCAATGAAAATCTTTCGAGTAGGTTGGAATCAACTTTATTTCGGGTGCATTAATATTCCGTAGCTGCTGCTCAAAATAGGTTCTGTTAAGTTCTGTTCTAAACGAGAACTGGTTGGGCATATAGTTAAAGTTAAAATCCTTAATAATGCGGAGGTAAGGATTCGATAACCACTTCACATTTCGAAAGGGCACCACATTTTTAGGCCTTGTATTAAAAGCATATGTAAGTCCTCCCCTAGTATTACGCTGAATACGCTCCTCTGTATTTATATTCCGAGACAGCTGCTCGTTAAACGAGTAGCTTACGGCAAAATTCGAAATGCTGTAAACTTTTGGTGCGCCATCGGTTTTATTAATACGGACATTGGTAAGGTTCACACTTTTACGCTGGGTATAGTCCTGCGATATATGCTTTATTGAGTCGCGCTCTTGCTTATTGGCTGCATTATTAAGGGCTGTTTTAAGAAGGATGTCAGGGTCTAACGGGTTGTACTCGGGGTTGGCGAACGATTCGGAGTACCCTATAAACAGCGGAATATTTACACCCGATTCTTTTGGGAAGAAACGGCCCATCTGGATAGTTGAATTCACATCGTACTGGTAAAAATCTTCCTTGCTACGCTGGTTCACCTTCTTTTCAATGGAGCCAAAACCAGGTTTTATGGTTGTACCTGCAACGGTAACCATTGCCAAGTCGGCTAGCTTTGCAGCCATTCGGGCATTTGCTGCCCAACCTCCCTTGGTTTCGGCCTGTGTTAAGCGCAGCTCGTTAACCCAAACAATACCCGATTTTGCATAACCATCGTCGCCAAGATTCTCGGATCGTTCGGGATTTCTTATACCAATCATAATAACCCTTACGTTGCTAAGGCTCGGATTACCAGTTACTCTTAAGGTTTTGTTACCATCGGGTACTGAGAATATTGTTGTATAAGTAATTGGCGATCCCTCTTTTCGCATCTCCTCGTTACGAAGCATTTTTGCCGTTTGAAACAGCTCTAGGTCGATATTAAGCTGATTTTCAACAGGCCACACCCTCTCTCTATCTGAGTTGCTGTTTTTTAAATAGCTTCCGTATGGTGTTAGCACAAGAGGTATCTCGTACTCATAGTAGTTATTGCTATAATCCGTACCCAGCCTTATAAATACTTTTAGGTCCTCGTCTTGCAATGGGAACTCTGCAATTTGCTCTGCGTGAATATCCATCATCATCCGCCGGTACTGCCTTATATCGAGGTTAACATTTTTAAATACCGCCCGAGCATCGCCATCGGCCAGGTTCACCACCTTAAGCTCCATCGATTGCTCATTCAACTCAATAATTGTAGGCTGACTAGGGTCTGTAACCCGGTCAACGCCAGGTGGCAGAACATAATTTACCGGAGTGCGGGTATAGTTCTCCTCAATACTCACCGACGAAACATCGAAGGAGCTCGAAGGCAGGTCGGTTGTTGGCATCCCCTCCTGACCCTGAATTAAGGCTCTGGAATATCGCCTCCACTCTCCACGAACCAACTCAAGGGTGGCAAAACGCAAAATGGTAGTATCAACAAAACCCTTCATAAACATTCGCATAAAACGCACGGACTTAAAGTCTTGAATATTACCAACTACCCTCTCGTAATCATCTATTGGCACTTTAAACTGGTACCAGCTTACCTCCGATTTTTCGCCATTCTCCAGTGAAGCATTGTAGGTTACTTTGTCGGTAATAAAATTTTGACCAACCTCAAAATCCTGAGGCCTTAACGAAACCCTATACTGGTAGTAAGTTTCGTTCTCGTTAAGGGTATAATCATTGTTAATATCCTCGCCGTTTGGCTGAATTTGGCCCGATGTGGGAAAATCATCCCTTTCACCAAAGGCATTTGGTTCGCCTGTGGCAACCGAGTTACCCTCTGTATTATTATACAATTTATACCTTTCAAGAATACTCGCTTCCTGAGAGTCGTAATAGTTAGATCTGAAATATCTAAAGTTATCGTTAGACGGGTCGTTCTTTAACTTCTCAAAAGCCTCGGGTGATAGTACGCTCTCCATTTGTGCCAAGTAGCTACTAAAGAAAGATCTCTCGTCCTCATCCCTTAGCCCATCTAAACCAACATCCTGAAATCGTCGGGTTTTCGGGTCGTTATCGAAAGCATTTACTAGCGACTGTACTGAGGGCACCCTGCCCCAAGCGGTGGTATCAACATTTACTGCATTGGCTGAGGTTGGTAACCCATTCTCAAACATTCTTCGTCCATCGCGCAGTACGTCCTCCGAAATTTCGCCTAGGTTAATATATAAATCACCTCCACTACTAAGGGTATCATATACAAATGGATCCATTAACCAAAACTCAACGTACTCAATATTACTCTCCTCAAAGTCTGTTGAGGGTAAAGCGCGCATCATACCTGCCCATTTGCTATTAGGATTAACAAAAAAACCTTGACTATTTACACCCTGCGTTGTATAGTTGTATGGACCACGTTCGCTTGGATAGAACGCTAGGTTTAGCACCGGTATATTTGTGGCTTTTGCATGGGGTGTTTGCCTATTTGGAAATATTTCTTTTTCAAAAATTTCACGAACAAAGTGGCTGCTTTGGGTATTGGCATCACGGCGCAAGTGACTAGGTGTTAACGAGTTATTTCGAAGAAATAGAGGGTCAATGGAATACCATGCCAACAGAGCCCTATTGTAACCGTTTGCTAAATCGTTAATCAGGTTTCCTTCAGGAAAAAGGTCGGGCTGATGTTGGGGTGTGCTTGCAAGGGTCCACGCGTACCACGAACGCAAATCGATGGATGTTTTGGTCCCCTCAAAATCATCGATATACACTGTACCCCCCTTGCCTATAGCGCGTGAGTAGCCCGGTAAAAAGTGGGCAAACTCTGCATCAATAGTTATAGTCGACTTCTCTTTGGTTTCAATAAAAGGTAAAAAGTCAACGGCTTTGGTTAAAAACCCCGATTCGGTTTGGTACGATGTGTTAAACCCATAAATGGTATTACTTATGGCTTCGCTGCCATAGTTTACCTTCTTGGAGAAAGGGCGCTCGGTTAGGTTTAGCACCGTTGCGCCGACATTAAATTTATCGGAAAATCGATAGTCGAAATGTGAACCCACCAGCGTTTTAGTTTGAAAACTAAACAGATCTTGGCTCTCAAGCGATATTTGAATGGGCGTTCCTGATTCGAGCAACCCTGGGTTTATAATTTTAACTGTACCCATTATATAGTCAACCGTAAAGTCGGTACCCTCAGTAAGTTTCATGCCGCCAGCAGTAACCACAACGGACCCTCTGGGAACATTCATCGCATTTAAGGGTATTTCGGAGCTCGACGATGACTGGTACGTACCGCTTAGTCGGTACTTGTTTTTTTCGGCAATCTGCCTTGCCTTGGTTAGGGTTGAATCGTATAGCTCTTGGTAAACAAACTTTTCAGCAATATCGGGGTCGCCTATAAGTCTCGCCAAATCCGAACCAAAGGGCTCTAGTATGGGGAAAATAATTCGCCCATTAGCTGAGTTAATAGTAATACCCTCAATAAAATCGAACATCCCATCGGCGCCAGGGTCGAGGTTACTATTTAGCTTGTCGAGACCTAAAACCGAGAGTAATGGCTCATTAGCCCTATTGCCCTCGGGCAGGTAGTTAACCGACGTGCCTGTTAAATCGTTTTGATATAGAATATTGAAATTAAACTCCTTGCGATCGACCTGATATGCCCCAATGGCATAAATATTTTTCATCATTAAATCCCAGGTTGCAAAGCGTGGCGATAGGTTAGTTCCCTTTAGTAGTTTAAGGATTAACGCATCGGGAGCCGAAATACCCTCTGTTGAGAATTCACCAACCTTATAGGTTTTACCCCCGTAGGTGTACTCAAAGGCTACCGCTAAAATTTCGTCGTTATTAAGTGATGTATTTAACGAAATATAGCCCAACTGTGCATTTAGGGTGTACTCGGCTTGTGTAAGTTTTCGGGCATTTTCAATTTTTTCGTAGTCTACGCCTCCTTTAAAATTGGGGATTTGCGAAAGGGTTGAGTTTACTTCGGCTATGCTTCTAATTCCCAAAAACTCGCCAGTTAACCTCCGGTACATACTATTAATTGAATTTCGCGGCTGATTTCCACCCTCTTCCTGCATGAAGAAATGGCTGGCATAAATATTTGGCTGATTTTCTCCCAGGTCGTGAAAAGAAATAACATCGCGCGAATCGTCGAAATTACCCCGCTTATTGGTTACCCAAACCTCGGCACGGGTAATATTTATTCCGCTGTTAACTACTGGTAGGTTTTGCAGCGACCGATTGTAGGTATCGCGAAAATAGTGCGATAAGAAAAAGTGCTTATTAGCCTCGTATTCGTCAACTTGTATATCAAACTCTTTTGATTGGGCTCCGCCCCTCACCTCCATTACCTGCGTTTCGCTATTTTGCTTTGAAAAAATGCTGGTTACGGTTAGCCTTCCGAACTTTAGCTGGGTTTTTAACCCGAATAAGCTTGAGCTACCTGTAATAAGTGTTCCTGGGAGTGGTAACGAAACGTTACCAGCTTCAATTTTCTGTATTATTTCATCTTCAAATCCAGTGTATTCGAGCTTTACATTGTTCTCAAAATCGAACGTAGCCTCGGTATCGTAGTTTATCTCCATACGTAACTTTTCGCCAACCGTTCCGCTAACATTCATCTGAATTTTCGATTGAAAATCGAATGTATAGTTCTTTTTGTAATTTTCAGCAATTGTTGGATTTTCAGTGCTAGAGCCTGTTATACCAAATAGTAGTTCAGCATTTCCTTGAGGTATTATTTCAATAACATTGCTGCCAAAAATACGGTCGAACGTTTCACCCCCCACTTCAAGTCTGGGTAAAATTCCAGACCCCCTGCTGCTGGTTTCGCCATGGCGGCGCTGTTGCCAGTAACTACGCATCGATTGTTCAAACTGAAACTCTCGGTACTCCTTCTCGCTCATTACCTTTGGAGAGCGTACATTAACGTTGCCTACCTTATAGTACACTGTATACTGCTTATTTACAGCATCGTACTGAACCTCAATTTTTAAGTTTTGAGGATCGGCCATAAACAATGGTGAGTCGGTCCCTTCACCCATCTCATTTTCGGGTATAGGGTATGGAAGTTTTATTGTATCAGGCGGGGAAGATTGAATAGCCATAATCTGCCCAATAACCTCGGTTCCAAAAACCTTGGTTTGTCTGAGCAAACAGTTTTGTCCAATATGTAAAGCCAGGATAATTAATATAACCCGCCCAACAGCATTTTGTGCAATATACTTCAAAGTAAATAGAAGTTACTTGTTTACAAACCCTTTAATGCGTCCTTAATTAAACTCTCAACCGAATAGCTTGGGTTTTTCTTTAATAGCTGATCTATATTTTTTTCGGCTACACTTTTGGTGAAACCAAGCATAACTAATGCAGATAACGCTTCTTGCCTCAGAGTATTGTTTATGGGTGTGAAAATATCTTGATCACCTAAAGATTTCCCCAGCTTATCTTTTAGGTCAACAACTATACGCTGTGCTGTTTTAATCCCAATACCTTTAATGCGCTTAAGGGTATTCACATCACCTTGCATAATTGCCTGGGCTATTTCTTCGGAAGATAACGATGAAAGTATTACACGTGCTGTATTTGGCCCAACCCCCGAAACGCTAATTAGCTGTCTGAAAAGTTCGCGCTCCGATTTAGTTATAAAACCGAAGAGCAAATGTGCATCGTCGCGAATAACCTGATGAATGAAAAGCAAACCATTCTCCAAACCTTCGAGCTTAGCATATGTATTAAGCGAAATATTAACTACATACCCTATACCTCCAGCATCAATAACGGCGTATGCCGGGTTTGTTTCAACAATTACCCCTTTAATATACTCAAACATACTGCAGAATACTTTAAGTGTACTATTCAGACTTTGAAATGGGGAGCGGATCCTTTGTTAGCTCCTCATAGTTAAGCCTATTCTTGTAAATATCAATGGCTAGCATTAACGCATTACGCATCGAGTTTTCAGATGCTACACCCTGTCCAGCAATCTCAAAAGCGGTACCGTGTGCTGGCGATGTTCTAACAATGGACAAGCCAGCAGTAAAGTTAACCCCACTGTCAAAAGACAATGATTTAAATGGCGCTAAACCCTGATCGTGATACATAGCCAATATGGCATCGAATTTAGCAAAATTCTCGGAACCAAAGAAACCATCGGCAGGGTATGGACCAACTGCAATAATATTTTTCTCGTTAGCCTTCTCAATTGCTGGAATAATTATCTCCTGCTCCTCGGTACCCAATACCCCTGCATCACCTGCATGCGGATTTAAACCAAGCACGGCTATTCGTGGCTTTCTAATGCCAAAATCCTTTATCAACGATTGGTTAAGTAACTTCAACTTCTCAAGTATTAACTCTATACTAAGGGTTTTGGATACATCCGACAATGGAATATGCCCTGTAACAACACCAACACGCATTATGTCACTTACTAAAAGCATAAGCACATCCTTTGCTTCAAATGCACTCGACAAAAACTCAGTATGACCCGGGAAACCAAATTTTGAGGTTTGAACATTCTGCTTATTAATTGGCGCCGTAACCAGCACATCCGCTTTACCTGCCTTAATATCAGCAACGGCTGCTTCAAGAGCCTGAATTGACCCCTCACCACCCGCTTCGGTATTTTTTCCTAACTCCACTCGCACATTATCGTCCATCACGTTAATAATATTCGATTTTTTCGAATTAATTTCTGTGATATCCTTAATTTGATTGAAATTAAAATGTTCAAAATTTATTGCCTTGCGATGATATGCCGCTACCTTAGGTGAGCCGTATATTACGGGTACACAAAAATCGTTTATGCGGTTATCCGACAGACTTTTTATTATTACTTCGTACCCAATTCCATTAATATCTCCTTGAGTTATTGCTACAACAACCTTATTATCAATCATATATCTGTTTTTTAACGACAGTCAGTCGTAATTATCTATATTTAAAGACATTGCTTTAATTAGGCAAAGATAGTAATTTGGGTTTAAGTACAGCAGGGTTAAAAAGATTGTTTAGTACCTTTGCAGTAAATTTTAATCTGTATAATGAACACCAATTATCTTTTAAAAAAAGCCTTGAATGGCGACAATCTTAGCATAGTGGAGGGCAAGGAGCTGTTCGATAAGGCCACCCTTCCCGAGCTAATGGCTGTTGCCCATAATCTTCGAAAGCAAAGGGTTACTGGCAACAAGGTAACCTGGCAAATCGATAGAAATGTAAATATCTCAAATATATGTATTGCTGGGTGCAAGTTTTGCAACTTTCACTGCGGAATAAATGACTCAAGGGCATACATTACGACCCTGCCCGAATACAAGGCTAAGATTGACGAGATGCTTACCCTGGGCAGTGAGCAGCTTTTACTGCAAGGAGGGCTGCATCCCAAGCTAGGGCTCGACTTTTACGTTAGCCTGTTTAGCGATATAAAAAAAGAGTACCCAAAAGTAAAACTCCACGCTCTCGGCCCACCCGAAATTGCACATATTGCTCGTCTCGAGAACCTAACCTACCGTGAAGTTATTTCACAACTTGTTGCCGCTGGCTTAGACAGTATTCCGGGAGGGGGAGCCGAAATTCTAGTGGATAGGGTTCGTAAACAGCTATCTCCCGCAAAACCCGACTCGCAAGCGTGGTTCGATGTTATGCACGAGGCGCACAAGCTCGGTTTACTTACCTCCGCTACCATGATGTTTGGCCATATTGAAACCATTGAAGAGAGAATGGAACATCTAGTAAAAATCAGAGATCTACAAAACAAAAAACCAAAGGATGCCATAGGCTTCTCGGCATTTATTTGCTGGCCATACCAAAGCAAGGGAACGAAACTTGAGCAAATGGGCGTAAGTAGCAACGTAACACCCAACGAGTACATTCGGATGGTTGCCCTTAGCCGCATTATGCTTCCCAATATCAATCACATTCAAGCATCATGGCTTACCGTGGGTATAGAAACGGGGCAATTATGCCTACATGCTGGTGCCGATGATTTAGGCTCAATTATGATTGAAGAAAACGTGGTCTCGTCGGCAGGTGCAACAAACTCAATCAATGCCCTCGCAATGCAAAAAGCTATTACCGATGCAGGTTTTGAACCGCAACTTCGAAACCAAGCGTACGAACAAATATCAAACCCACACATTCACTTAACAGCTAGCAAACAGTTTTAAGCAAAGTTGATTTTTAATAAATTCCTTAACTTTATTACTAAAAAACACAACCAATATGACCATTAACCAAGTTCAGGACCAAATAGTTGAAGAGTTTTCCATATTTGACGACTGGATGGACAGGTATCAGCAGCTAATTGACCTGGGAAACGATTTAGCCCCTATTGACGAAAAAAAACGAGCCGAACAGTACCTAATTAAAGGCTGCCAAAGCAAGGTATGGCTTGATGCAGACTTGATTGACAACAAGCTCATATTTACTGCCGATAGTGATGCTATTATTACTAAAGGCATTGTAGCTTTGCTTATTAGGGTGCTAAACAACCAAAAACCGCAAGACATTATTGATGCCGAACTTTACTTTATCGATAAAATTGGATTAAAAGAAAACCTATCGCCTACTCGCTCAAATGGATTGCTCTCTATGATTAAGCAGATGAAACTTTACGCCCTTGCATACCAAACCAAACAAAATGGGTAGGGTAAACATTTACCCTGTATGCTTGTTTTATTCTAAATAAACTTTCTTTCAAACCTTTATATATGACACAGCAGCCTGATATACTAGCTATTGAAGCTAACATAGTAAAAGTTATTAAGGATATTTACGATCCTGAAATACCTGTAAACATATACGACCTTGGCCTAATTTACGAGGTTGATGTTAGCGACAGCGGAAAAACCACTATAACAATGACCCTTACCGCACCAAATTGCCCCATGGCCGACCAGATGCTACAAGAGGTTAACGACCGTGTTGGAGAGGTTGATGGTGTAACCGAGGTTGTGGTTAATCTAACCTTTGATCCCCCTTGGGAAAAGGAGATGATGAGCGAGGAGGCTATGCTCGAACTGGGCTTTTTATAAACTACCCATTAGCTAGCCAAAGCAACGCTTGCTATTCATATAAAATTATCATGAATAGTAACAGCATAGCCCCGTATATAGGTTGTAAAAACAATGATTGCTTACTAAAAAGGTTCTGAGGGGTTTAGCCTTTAAACCCGGCCTCGAAAAAGCGTACATCTTAATACAAAATTCAGTTTTAAATGCTCATAAAAATTTGCTTCCATAAATATTATGGTTGTGTGCATTTCTTATATACTTTTGTACCCAAATATATTACTAGCTACTAGCACTTAACCGATATGACGTTTAATAAAATCTTCAAATTAACCAAAACATACTCTATCGTTGTTTTTGGTCTGTTTTTGTATTCTCTCGGCTGGACGGCCTTTATACTTCCCCATCAAATTACAGGTGGTGGAATATCAGGAGTTGGAGCACTAATTTACTATGCCACAGGGTTTCCTGTGGGCTACACCTTCTTTCTAGTAAATATTGTACTTATAATTCTTGCCATTAGAATTTTAGGGGCTAGTTTTGGATTAAAAACCATTATTGCCGTAATTGCTGCGTCAATACTCCTATCCGTAATGCAGCCACTTATTACAGCGCCCGTTGTTGAGGATAAATTTCTATCCGCTATCATTGCGGGTATTTTGTCAGGGCTAGGTTTAGGAATTATCTTTACACAAGGCGGTAGTACGGGAGGAACCGATATTATTGCCATGATAGTAAATAAGTATCGGAACATTAGCCCGGGCAAAGTCATCATGCTATGCGATGTGTTTATAATAGGTGCATCCTTCCTTGTGCTCACCGACCTTGTGCCTGTAAAACGAATTGAGACCATAGTTTACGGGTATGTATCGGTAGCAATTACAGGCTACGTAATTGATGCTGTTCTCTCTGGAAGTAGGCAATCTGTACAAATGTTCATCTTCTCAAAAAAATTCGATCTAATTGCGCAAGAAATCACCGAGAAAATAAATCGAGGAGTTACAGTTGTTGACGGGATTGGTTGGTATACCAAAGAAAGTCAGAAGGTTGTAATAACCCTTGTGCGCAAACACGAGGTAAGCGAAATTTACAAAATAATTAACGAGATAGACCAGGATGCATTTGTTTCGGTTGCCAACGTTATGGGGGTATACGGTCATGGGTTCGAGGCGATGCGCTCGTAAATATTACGACGCAACTACTTCTCATAAATATTGCAAAAAAACTTACTTGATGTAGGACATCTAGTGCTTATTCTGTTAATTTGCCTAAGTTATTCATCTCATACTTTAGTCTAAAAAATGAAAAAAGTTATTGCCGCATCACTTCTCGGTATTTTTGTACTAGCATTGGTCCTATATTTTTTCATCCAAGCACCGAACAAAATTGATCAGGAAAGCACTTCAACTCAACAAGAGGAACAAAAATTAGCACCTATACTAGAATACGGCATTCCAGTCGATTCATTCAACATAGCAAATTATTCAGTAGAACGAAACCAAACCCTGGGTAATATATTTATTCAGCATGAAGTTAGCGCACCCCACTTTCGCTCCCTTATTGAGTGCGCAAAAGGAGTTTTTGATATCCGCTCTATCAAGGCAGGAAACCCTTACAAAGTATTCACCACCAAAGACTCAACCGCTACTATAAAATACCTTGTTTACGAGCACTCGCAAGTTGACTTTATTGTGTTTGAATTTGCTGATTCATTAAGGATTTCGACCGGTCAGCATAACATTATTCCCGTTACACGTATTAGCGAAGCCGAAATTACAACCTCGCTTTGGGAAGCAATGCAAAATTTTAATCTAAACCCAGTGCTGGCACTGGATCTTTCGGATGTTTTTGCCTGGACTGTCGATTTTTTCGGGCTTTTTAAAGACGACAAATTCAAAGCCATTTACGAAGACCTACACGTTGATAATAAATCAATTGGCATAGGTACTATACACGCTGCCTGGTTTGAGCATAGGGGTAAAAAATACTACGCTTTTCGATACATGCAAGATTCGGTTTGGAGTTACTGGGACGAAGAGGGAAATAGCCTGCGAAAGGCTTTCCTAAAGGCACCCTTACGTTTCTCACGTATTAGTTCAAAATTCTCATACAACAGGCTACATCCAATACTAAAAATTTATCGCCCCCACACCGGTGTCGATTACGCTGCGCCCGAAGGAACTCCTGTGGTTGCCCTAGGCGAGGGTGTTATTACTGACAAAGGCTATAATAATTCGGCTGGAAACTTTGTTAAAATAAAACACAATAGCGTATATAGTACTGGCTACAATCACTTTTCACGCTTTGGTAAGGGAATCGTAAAGGGAACTCGCGTAGCGCAAGGACAGGTTATTGGCTACGTTGGTAAAACGGGGTACGCTACTGGGCCTCATCTCGATTTACGTTTCTGGAAAAATGGAAAACCAATAGACCCTTTAAAAGTTGAAGCACCTCCCGTTGAACCTATTAAAGAAGCGAATAAGGAGGACTATTTAAAGCGAATTGCTCCCCTAAAGGTAAAACTCGACAGTCTTTCGTTAAGGCCTGTGTTCCCATCAAAAAACACCCTTACCACATTTTAAAAGAATACGCTCGTGATATAGACCAACCGGCTTAAGGAATAATGCCCGTTACTACTTTTTCAACTATCTGAGGAAAATATCTGTACTCTAGGTCGTGAATTTTTTCGGCCAAATCTTCTGCTGTATCGTTTTTATCAACCGTGCATTTAGCCTGAAATATTATATGCCCCTCATCGTAACGCTCATTAACATAATGAATGGTAATGCCCGATTCAAACTCTTTGGCTGCAATAACCGACCTATGCACATGCATACCATACATACCCTTACCCCCATATTTTGGGAGTAAAGCCGGATGAATATTCACAATACGTTGCGGAAACATACTTATTAAGCTATCGGGGATACGCTTAAGAAATCCGGCCAGAACGATAAAATCAATGGAGCGAGATTTAAGTTCATCACCAACCGCTCCGCTCCGAAGTTGATCCAAAGTGAAAACCCACTGGTCAATTTTGAGTTTTTTCGCCCTTTCGAGCACAAAAGCGTTTGGGTTTTCGGATAGGATTAAATCAATTTTAACACTCTTTGAGCCTAAAAAGTGGTTATATAGATTTTCGGCGTTAGAACCAGACCCCGATGCGAAAACGGCTAAGTTTCTCATTTTGTGCATATTGCATTCTCGTTGGTGTAAAAAGATTAAAAAAGTAGTTTTAAAAGCATCAAAAATAGAAACAAAAAATATACTTTTGCCCTGAAATTGTATTAAGCTTTTTATATTAACTTAATATGTATTTCTTTGCACTTTGAATAATCTTAATTATTAATTAAACATTTAATGCTATGTCTGATATTGCTACAAGAGTTAAGGCCATTATCGTTGACAAGTTGGGAGTTGATGAAAACGAAGTTACTACAGAGGCCAGCTTCACAAACGATCTAGGTGCTGATTCACTTGACACCGTTGAATTGATTATGGAATTCGAAAAAGAATTCAACCTTTCTATTCCCGATGAAGAGGCTGAAAAAATTGGTTCAGTTGGTGATGCAGTTACCTACATTGAGAAGAATTCTAAGTAAGACCTAATTTAACCTGACAATTATTTATTTTTAAATTTTTTTTGAGCTATGGAGTTAAAACGTGTTGTTGTAACAGGACTTGGAACGCTTAATCCTATTGGGAATAATATTAGCGAGTTTTGGAATAACCTAGAAAATGGTGTTAGCGGTTGTGAAATGATTACCAGCTTTGACACCTCCAAGTTCAAAACTAAATTTGCTTGTCAGGTAAAGAACTTTGATCCCCTACAGCATTTCGACCGAAAGGAACTGCGAAAGTACGACCCTTACTGTCAGTATGCAATGGTTGCTGCCCACGAAGCAGTATTGGATTCGGGGCTTGATCTAGAGAAGATCGACCACGATTCTGCAGGTGTTATTTGGGCATCGGGCATTGGGGGTATTCAAACATTTATGGAAGAAATGAGGAGCTACTTCGCGGGTGATGGAACTCCGCGATTTAGCCCTTTCTTTATTCCTAGAATGATTTCCGATATTGCATCGGGATACATTAGCATTCGCTATGGCTTTAGGGGGCCTAACTACGCCACCGTTTCTGCCTGCGCTTCATCAAACCACGCATTAGTTGATGCGCTTAACCTAATTCGTTTAGGTAAAGCAACTATAATGATTACTGGTGGTTCGGAGGCAGCTATAAACGAAGCTGGTATGGGTGGGTTTAACTCTATGCAAGCCATCTCAACAAATAACGACAATTACAAAACTGCCTCTAGGCCATTCGATGGTACTCGCGACGGATTTGTAATGGGCGAAGGTGCAGGTGCGCTTATACTCGAAGAGTACGAACACGCTAAAGCACGCGGAGCAAAAATTTATGCTGAACTTGCCGGAGGTGGAATGACAGCCGACGCTTATCACTTTACAGCACCACACCCCGAAGGGCTTGGCGCAATTAATGTGATGAAAAGCACGCTTAATGATGCCAATATTAAGATCGAGGATGTTGATTACGTTAATATGCACGGAACCGCCACTCCACTTGGCGATATTGCTGAAAACAAAGCGCTTAAAGCAGTATTTGGAGAACACGCTTATAAACTAAACGTAAGCTCTACCAAATCAATGCACGGGCACCTGCTTGGAGCCACTGGCGCCGTTGAAGGAATAGCTTGTATATTCGCCATCAACAAGGGCATTGTTCCTCCAACTATCAATCACACAACACCAGATCCAGAGATTGACCCAAAAATAAATCTTACGCTTAACAAAGCGCAAAAACGCACAGTTAACGTAGCCTTAAGCAATACTTTTGGCTTTGGTGGACATAACTCAAGTGTTGTATTTAAAAAAATTGCGGATTAAGGGAAAAGTGACTCGTTTCATACTTAGGTTAAAACTTAACAGGGAAAGCAGTGCCGATAAACAACTTTGGTTACTGCTTTCAACTGATTTTGCACTAAAACCTGGTAACTTAGACCTGTACAAAGCAGCACTTATACACAAATCTGCTACTACTGAACTTTCTGCTGGCAAAAAGGTCAATAACGAACGACTGGAATATTTAGGCGATTCGATAATCGATTCAATTATTGCCGACTACCTATTCACCAAATTCCCTGGCGAGAACGAAGGCTTCCTAACTAAAATGCGCTCACGCATAGTAAGTAGGCAAAGCCTTAATGAAATTGCGCTATCCATTGGAATGGACAAGTTGGTTATAACACAAACCAATAACCCGCTAGCCCAAAAACATATTTTTGGCGATGCGCTTGAAGCTTTTGTTGGCGCAATTTATCTAGACAAGGGTTACAACAAAACCCGCGCATGGGTTATCTCCTTTTTAATCTCGAAGCACGTTGACATTCCCGAACTCCTGTCGACAGAGAATGACTACAAAAGTCGAATAATTGAACTTTCGCAAAAGCATAAGTTTTGTATCCAGTTTAGCAGCGTTGAACGGTCAACCCCAAAAGGTGAAAACCCGCTTTTTGAGGCAAAACTATTTCTTAACGATAAGATAATGGGTACCGGATTCGGCACATCAAAAAAAGAGGCCGAACAGAATGCATCAATGGTTGCCCTCGAACGAATTGATATTATTCAACTTCCAAACCACCAGCTCAAGTCCGCAGAAATGAGTTGCGAGAATTAAGTACTACCCGACCCTAGCAAACGGTATAATTCTATCAACCCTATTAGCATGAAGAAGAAACAGATAAAACTCGAAGTACCCGACGAACAATCAGTTTTTCTTGCTATTGCATGTACGCTTACCATTCATAAGTTTGCGTGGGAGTTAAACAAAGCACTTGGAATTTCGCTTGGCGAAACAAGTGGCGTTACCATTAACGAGAGCTGTTTCCCGATGCTTAAAGATGAGAGTAGCCTTCCAAATAAATCAATCTTTATTATAAAAAACCGAATTGAAGCCGAAACCCTAATACAGAAACTTGAGAATATCGATTTTATTCTGAAATTTCAGGGCGATTTTAACAACGAGAACGTAAAAGAGGTGGTGAATAAGGTAAGGGGTATTCCGTCGGTTATAGCGGCCATAAAAATAGACCCATCAAAGATTAAAGGTGTAAAGCTAATTCAGAACACTTAGCTATTTCTATAAAAAAACAATGCAGGCGGGAACCACCCCGCCTGCATTAACCCTAAAACCTTAAACCTATGAAAAAACATCCTATTTATCCCTTAAATAAGGGTAGAATGAATTAACACTGCAAAGATATGCATAACTTTAGCTAACACAAGCAAATGTGTGTTAAATACTGTTAACCCTAGGTTAAAAGCTTTAACAAAGTAATTACATTTGTTGGTATGAGACGAAGCACTATTTGGATACTTGCAAGCCTAATACTATTGGCAACAATTGGGCTGGTTATGGTTCAGTCGAAATGGGTTGAAATTGCCATTGAAATTAAGGATGAGCAGTTTTGGCAAACCGCACAGCTAGCCCTTGATAAAATTTCAACCCAGGTTGAAAAGCAGGAAACCATTATACAAGTTATTGACGAGGTTAGCCCCTACGCCACGTCGGGAACAAAATCGTCGCCAAGGCTTACGTACCACTACAGCACCATAAACCGTACCCGAAGTGGGCTCAGATCGCTTGAAAAGAACCAGCAAGTATTTACCATTAGGCAGCTCGACACACTTCGTATTCCATCGGTTGCCAGCATAAGCACAACCGATTCGCTTCAAATAATTAGGATTGATAAAGACTTGTGGGATATAAAACCCATAAGGCAAACAGTAAAAACCAACGAGTTTGCCTTTAATATATCCCTGGACGAAAAGTTTCTCAATAAAACCGTTTTTATTGAAAATACTGTCGACAAGATGATTCGTATTGAAATGCCCATTGAGGAACGGATCCCCCAGGAAGTGTTAGACACAATTGTGAGAAACGAATTTAAGAAACTGGGCATAACGGCTACCTACGAGTACAAGCTGGCCTCGGAAAACGACAGTATAGTATATGCATCCAATAACTTCAATAGGACATCTCATAAACAACTTAAGACCAATATATTTCCTGACGATTTTTTTTCAAAAAAATACTTCCTATCGGTCTACTTCCCAAAGCAAAAATCACACGTTTTAAACTCCATAGGTTTAATGACATTCACAACGTTTCTGCTAACGGTCATTATTATAATGAGTTTCACAGTAACCATTATCATTATTTTTAAACAAAAAAGGCTGTCGGAAATTAAGAGTGATTTTGTTAGCAATATGACCCACGAACTTAAAACCCCAATCTCAACCATATCGTTAGCTGCGCAAATGCTTAAAGACGAAACGATACCCGAGGAGAGTAAGCGAACAACCCATTTAGGTAGCGTAATATCCGACGAAAGCAAGCGCTTGGGGCAACAGGTTGAAAAGGTGCTGCAAATGGCGATATTTGAAAAAACAAAGCTTAAACTCAAACTTAAACAAATTAACGTTCACGACATCATACTTAAAGCTGGACGATCATTCGAAATTCAGCTAAGCAATATTGAGGGAGAACTATTCACCGAACTTAACTCTAACATGCCCTTCATTATGGCCGATGAGGTACATATTACCAACGTAATAAATAACCTGCTCGACAACGCCGTGAAGTATCGAAATGGGAAACCCGAAATATTTGTGCAAACTAAAGACGCTGCCAAAGGCATTGTTTTTGAAGTTAAAGATAATGGCATTGGCATAAGCCGCGAAAACCAGCGCCGAATATTCGATCAGTTTTACAGAGTGCCAACGGGTAATATACATAACGTAAAGGGCTTCGGACTTGGCCTTAGCTACGTTAGAAAAATAATTGAAGAGCACGGCGGGAAAATATGGGTTGAAAGCAGCCTAACAAAAGGAACTACATTTACCTGCTTTCTTCCGTTTAGCGGACCAAACAATTAAAAACATTTAAACTAATGATACCGACCATGGAAAAGCCAAAAACAAGAGTTTTACTTGCCGAAGACGATGAAAATTTAGGGTTACTACTAAAAGAGTATCTAAATGCCAAAGGTTACGAAACAGACCTTTTTAAAGATGGTGATAAGGCCTACAAAGGGTTTAATACGAACCATTACGATATTTGCATACTAGACGTGATGATGCCCATAAAAGATGGCTTTACCCTTGCCAAAGAGATTAGAACCATTAACAACAATATGCCCATACTGTTTCTTACGGCTAAATCGATGAAAGAAGATGTTTTGGAAGGATTTACCTTAGGAGCCGACGATTATATGACTAAACCTTTCAGCATCGAAGAGCTACTTTTTCGAATTGAAGCCATTCTTAGGCGTACTCGTAATGAAAACGCAGCAGATGGACAGGAGGTTTTTCAGATTGGCGCTTTTGAGTTTGACGTAACCAAGCAAATGCTAAAATTGGGTGAGGATGCGAGACGACTAACCACAAAGGAGTCAGAATTACTAAGATATCTATGCCTTAACAAGAATGCGGTACTCGACAGAAATTTTGCCCTTAAAACAATATGGATAGACGATAGCTATTTTAATGCGCGCAGTATGGACGTTTACATAACCAAACTACGAAAATACCTGAGCAGCGACCCAGAAGTTGAGATTATAAATGTAAGGGGTAAGGGGTTTAAATTAATATCAAACACTTAAATGCTTGTTTTGCTGATTAGGTTGCTAATCATTTAACTTTTAAGGTCATAACGGTAAATAAAACTCATAGTTTGCTGGCGAAGTGCAAAAACATCGCCAGCCATTACTAGCAGTCCTGTTACTAATTGTACCAACCTAACATTTTAGAATCGTACACGTATCAACGAAATGCGTATAAAACAGCCAGCATAAAATGAAAGAATTAATTGCAGTATTCATTGGTAGCGGACTTGGCGGACTTACAAGGTTCGGACTTGGCAAATGGGTTAATAGTTTGCACAACTTTCATTTTCCCTACGGAACTTTTGTAGTTAACGTAGTTGCTTGTTTCGCTTTAGGTTTCATAATTGGGCTTGCTGAGCACAAACAAATTCTTTCGCCAACTGCACGGTTATTTTTAGCTGTAGGTTTTTGTGGCGGGTTTAGTACCTTCTCAACTTTTAGTAGCGAAACCTTGACCCTCTTTCAGCAAGGCCATAATATAACCTTAATACTCTATGTCCTTGGCAGCATAGTGCTTTGTGTTACAGCAACTTTTGGTGGGCTTTTAATTGCTGGAAGAATATAAGTAAGCCCTCAACCTACAACGTAGGTTTTAGGAAACAAATTAAATATTTTGAAAATAGCAAAATGCTTGAACTATGGCCTGATGTTCACATTTCTCCAATTTACGCAGCTTTTTATTTCCCGTATTCCATCAATCACTCATAAAAAAACACGATTCTATTTTATATAAAATCGGTTGAAAAAAGTCAATCATTGATTAAAATTTAGCGGTACGGATACAAGAAAAACAATACAGCATTCAAAACCAGGTTGGGTTAAATCTCGTTATACAACCATCGCCATTTTCAATTAACACGACATACTAAAAGCCTCGAGGTACTTACAAAAAAAATGTAAATGCTGACTGGTGAGCCTATTGGATAGTTTTTTTCTTTAACCGAACCCTATCTCCAAGGATAAGAATGCTGTTACAGTATAGCGCTTGACTTACCCCCACTAAGCCTATTTGATAGCACAAAAACCCAGTTAAATATAGGGCCAGAAACAACGTTTTACTTTGCGTTGCAAACTTATTGGATTAATTAATATCGAAAACCACAACTAAATTGGTTCTTTTTCGTTAAATTTGCTATTAGCTATTGTGCTTTCGGCATTGCCGTTTCAATTTTTTATGTTAACATTGGGAGTTAAACTGGTTTTTCAAAATATTAAGTATGAAAAAGTTAGTAATTGAGCCCACAAACGAAACACCCAAAGTTATTTTGGATAGGGAGAAAAATGTTTTTGAATTTTCGGGCAATTCGTTACCCGAAGACGTTTCGAACTTTTATAGCCCAATTCTTTCATGGTTTACTGAGTATGCTAAAACACCAAATGAAGAAACAAAAGTTGAGTTTAACTTTGAGTACTACAACACCTCATCATCAAAAATGATTCTTAAACTTCTGGAAATGTGTAGAGATATTCACAGGAGCGGGTATGACATAGAGGTCCAGTGGCACTTTCTTGAAGATGATGAGGATATGATTGAAGCAGGTGAAGATTACTCTGAAAATATTAAGGTACCTTTTAAGTTTATTTCTCATAGCAGATAATTTACCCGTAAATTAAGTAATTACAATACACAAATGGCACTTCAAAACATTCGCCTTACAACCCTAAAGTTATTTGGGCACTTCCCAAAAACGCAAGAGTTCGAAAAAAAGCAAAACGACCTTCGTATCGAGTACGATGAGTTCATCAATTTCTCGAAATCTGAGGAATATAAAACTTTTTTAGAACTCCAAAACTTTGCCAAATCAGAAGAGCCCGAGAAAACAAGGCAAGAACTTGGCGCCTTGAAGTTTCAAGGCTCCGAAGAACAAAAACTTGAGCTTGAGCTAAAATTGCTTAGTAAGAAAAAGGCAATTCGCAACTACGTTCGGGTAAAATCATCCGAAAAGGTTGAACTGTACAAAAGGGTTGACTTATCGGGGAAACCCCAGAAATATGAAGAACTAAAGCAATTCGTTCAATCTGTTGGCTATAAAAGTCAACGAAAAGAACATAAAAAGAATAACTCGGAAGAGTACCAAAAGGAAATTGAGTTTAACTCTTTTAAAAAGGACGATGAGCTAAAGCAGTACTTAAAACTTAAAGGTTGGAAACCGCTACAAGATTTTTTAAGGCTTGAGAACTCCGAAGAAATTAGCAGGTACTACGAGTTGGGAAAGTTATTGTCGACTAAAGAGTTTGCTGAGAAAAAAGAGTACTTACTCTCAAAAAACAAGTTCGAGCAAACTGATGCCTACCAAAAAATTAAGGAATACGAAAAGCTAAGGAAATCAGAAAAAATTACTTGGTTCACCAGCCTTAATAACACTCATAAGTTTGATGAGATAAAAAAATGGAAAGCTACTTTCTCAGATGACTTTTCGAGTAATAAGCTTGACACAAATAAATGGATAACCCAGTATTTTTGGGGTAAAACCCTTTTAGAAAACGGCTACTCGTTGGCAGGCGACAAGCACACATATACCAACGGAAACAATATTGATGTAAGCAATAACTCGCTTAAAATTGTTACCCGTAAAGAAAAAGCCGAAGGCTTAGCCTGGGATAAACGCTTTGGCTTTATTCCGCAAACTTTTGATTACACCTCGGGAATAATTAACACAGGGCAATCGTTTAGGCAGCTATACGGCAAATTTGAAGCCAAGGTTAAATTTACCATGGCTCCCAACGTATTTCACGCTTTCTGGCTCGTTGGTGATACAATGCTTCCGCATATTGATGTTATTAGACAAAGCGGAGGTAACAAGCCTAACGTTCAGGGCTCAATGTTTTGGCAAAACGGGCAAAAAAAACCCAATAGTTTTAAAGCATCGCTTAACGGGTTTAACTTTAGTGATGGTTTTTATATTTTAAGTATAGAGTGGACTCCCAACAAGTTGGAATGGAAAATTAATGGGGTAACGTACGCTCAAACCACTTCTAATATACCACAAAATCCAGCCTATTTAGTTTTCTCTTCTGGAGTTAAAGGGGATAGAGCAGATGGTATGCTGCCTGCAAATCTAGAGATTGGCTGGGTTCGTTGTTGGGAAATGGTTACTGAATAGAGTTTAGGTTTTCCTAAATCAAAAAACGGGCTTTGAACTAAATGTTCAAAGCCCGTTTTTGTGTGGTAAAAAGTTTAATCCATTTTAAGGACTGCTAAAAAAGCTTCCTGAGGAACCTCAACGTTGCCAACTTGCCTCATCCTCTTCTTACCTTTCTTTTGCTTTTCAAGAAGTTTGCGTTTTCGCGAAATATCGCCTCCATAGCATTTTGCAGTAACATCCTTACGTAACGCCTTAACGGTTTCGCGGGCAATTACCTTTGTACCTATTGCCGCCTGAATAGCAATATCAAACTGCTGACGAGGTATAAGCTCCTTTAACTTTTCGCACATCCTACGACCAAATGGGTAAGCATAATCATGATGAATAAGCGTTGACAGGGCATCAACCATTTCACCATTAAGAAGCGTATCGAGCCTAACAAGTTTTGCAACCTGATATCCATACATTTGATAGTCGAGCGATGCGTAGCCTCTGGATATTGACTTAAGCTTGTCGTAAAAGTCGAAAACAATTTCTGAAAGAGGCATTACAAAAGACAACTCGATTCGGTTTGTAGTTAAAAACACCTGGCTTTTCAGCTCTGCCCGCTTATCAACACAAAGTTTCATAACTACCCCAAGCGAATCACTATTGGTTATAATTTGAGCCTTAATTGTTGGTTCCTCTATACGGTCGATATAGTTTGGAGCAGGTAAACCGCTAGGGTTGTGTATTTCTATTAATTCGTCTTTGGTAGTATACACTTTATAGGATACGTTGGGTACTGTGGTTATAACGTCGATATCAAACTCACGGTACAAACGCTCCTGAACAATTTCCATATGTAATAGGCCTAGAAAGCCACAACGAAAACCAAACCCTAATGCCAATGAGCTTTCGGGCTCGTAGGTGAGAGATGCATCATTTAGTTTAAGCTTATCAAGTGAGGCTCTAAGATCCTCATAATCATCAGACTCGACAGGGTATAAACCTGCGAAAACCATAGGTTTAACATCTTCAAAACCTGCAATACCCTTGGCGCAAGGGCGATCAACGTGTGTAATTGTATCACCAACCTTTACCTCGGCAGAGTTTTTAATACCCGATATTATGTATCCAACATCGCCAGCACTAACAGCTTTCCTTGGCTCCATTTTTATACGTAAAATCCCTACCTCATCGGCATTGTACTGCTGGTTCGTATTAAAAAACTTAACCCTCTCGCCAGTACGTATGGTCCCGTTAATCACCTTAAAGTAGGCTATAATTCCACGAAAAGAGTTAAAAACTGAGTCGAATATAAGTGCTTGCAAAGGGGCTTCGGGGTCGCCCTTTGGGGCAGGAATTTTTTCAACAATTGTTTCGAGAACCAATTCGACTCCCATACCAGTTTTTGCGCTGGTAGAAATAATATCGTCTCGCTTGCAGCCAATAAGTTCAACTATCTGGTCCTTTACCTCTTCGACCATTGCTGAATCCATATCAATTTTATTAACCACGGGTATTATCTCCAGGTCGTTTTCTATGGCTAAATACAGATTAGATATGGTTTGAGCCTGAATACCCTGTGTTGCATCAACAATAAGCAACGCACCCTCGCAAGCGGCTATGGCACGTGAAACCTCATATGAAAAATCGACGTGGCCAGGGGTATCAATTAAGTTTAGCACATATTTTTCACCATTAAGTACGTAGTCCATTTGAATGGCGTGGCTCTTTATGGTAATTCCTTTCTCCTTCTCTAGCTCCATACTATCGAGAACCTGTGCGTGTTTCTCCTTTTCGGTAAGGGTGTTAGTAGCCTCAAGAAGCCTATCGGCTAGAGTACTCTTTCCGTGATCAATATGCGCAATTATGCAAAAGTTCCTGATGTTATTCATTTTCTGTTCTATTTGAAGCGCAAAGATATTTAAAATTAAGAATTTTTGGAAGAAGGTTGTAAAACGGAGCAGTATAAAAAAAGGGGCAATGCGCCCCTCCTTATGACCCTTGTATGGCTATAGCTTCCTTTTCACTTCAACCTCTTGGAATGATTCAATTATATCGCCCACCTTTATATCGTTAAAGTTGTTGATGTTTAATCCGCACTCAAATCCGTGAGCAACCTCTCGAGCATCATCTTTGAAACGTTTTAACGAGCCTAAATCGCCGGTGTAAACAACAATTCCATCACGTATTAATCGGCATTTTGCGTTACGCAAAACTTTACCTTCGCGAACTATACAACCTGCAATGGTACCCACTTTAGTTATTTTGAATGATTCTAGAACCTCTGCAGTTCCGAGAATTTCCTCTTTAATTTCAGGGGCAAGCATTCCTTCCATTGCAGCCTTAACCTCGTTAATGGCATCGTAAATAATTGAATACTTTCTTACGTCAATCTCTTCTTTCTCGGCTAGCCTACGCGCACTCAATGATGGGCGCACCTGGAAACCTATAACGATGGCGTTAGAGGCAGCAGCCAGTAGGATATCGGATTCAGAAATCTGACCAACAGCCTTATGTATAACATTAACTTGTATTTGCTCGGTTGATAAATCTATTAGAGAGTCGGATAGCGCTTCGATTGAACCGTCAACGTCTCCCTTAAGCACAATATTTAGCTCCTGGAAGTTACCTATGGCAATACGGCGTCCAATTTCATCTAAAGTAATATGCTTTTGCGACCTAATTCCTTGCATACGCTGCAATTGCTCACGTCTGTTTGCAATATCTTTAGCTTCCTTGTCGGTATCCATTAGGTTAAAATAGTCACCTGCCAGTGGGGCTCCGTTAAGACCGATAACCTGCACTGGGGTTGATGGTCCAACCTCATCAATACGCTTTCCTCGCTCGTTAAACATTGCCTTTACGCGACCAAAATATGTTCCTGCAATCATAATATCGCCCTGTCGCAGCGTTCCTGCCTCTACCAAAACAGTTGCTGTATATCCTCGTCCCTTATCGAGCGACGATTCAATAATAGTACCAACGGCTTTTTTAGATGGATTCGCCTTTAAATCAAGAAGTTCGGCTTCGAGTAAAACCTTATCGAGCAGCTTGTCGATATTTAATCCTGTTTTAGCTGAAATATCCTGACTTTGGTATTTTCCACCCCACTCCTCAACCTGGTAGTTCATATTAGCCAGAGACTCCTTTATCTTTTCTGGGTTTGCATTGGGCTTATCAACCTTATTAATTGCAAAAACAATTGGTACGCCAGCTGCGCTTGCGTGGTTAATAGCCTCTATGGTTTGAGGCATCACATTATCATCGGCAGCTACTACAATAATAGCCACATCGGTAATTTTTGCTCCCCTTGCACGCATTGCAGTAAATGCCTCGTGACCAGGAGTATCTAGGAATGTAATCTGCTTGCCTTCACGTAGTTCTACAGAGTAGGCTCCAATATGCTGTGTAATTCCACCGGCCTCTCCTGTAATAACATTGGCGCTACGAATAAAGTCAAGTAGTGAGGTTTTACCGTGGTCAACGTGGCCCATAACTGTAATAATTGGAGCCCGAGGTTTTAAGTCTTCCGGCTTATCCTCCTCAACACCAATTGCTTCTTGTAGGTCAATGCTAACAAACTCAACCTTGTAACCAAACTCATCGGCAACAAGCGCCATTGTTTCAGCATCTAGGCGTTGGTTTATTGAAACCATAAGCCCTAGGTTCATACAAACCTCAATTACCTTGGTGGGCGAAACATCAATCATGTTTGCCAACTCGTTTGCCGAAACAAACTCGGTAACCTGAAGAGTCTGCTTATCTTTAATTTCGCGCTCAATTTCTTCTTGCTGGCGTACGCTCATAAGGTCACGTTTCTCTCTACGGTACTTTGCACCTTTGGATCGTCCTCCCTTGCTGGTTAGGCGAGCCAGAGTTTCCTTAATCTGCTTTTGTACATCCTCTTCACTAACCTCCTGATGTAATACTTTTTTCTTCTTTTTCTTAAGGGTTGAAGCACCACCTGAAGCTGTTGTTAATTTAGGTGCAGTTCCTGTTTTCTTATCACCAGATGCTACAGTAACCTTGGGTACGTCCTTTCTGATACGCTTACGGCGTTTCTTTTTCGCCTTAGCATTATCGGAAGCAGCTGCAGCTGCAGGAGTTTTTTTCTTTGGCTCCATACTGGCAAGGTCAATTTTGCCAACAACGGTAGGCCCTGCAAGTTTCTCAACCTCCGAACGATAAAACTCCGGAGCTTCTTTGGGAGCAGCAACCGGGGTCTCTCCCTCGGTTTTTAAAGTTGGTTGGGTTTTCTTGCTATCTATGGGTTGTGCTTCTTTTTTATCGGGTGTTGCAGCTTTTTGCTTCTGTACTTTTGGTTTAGCCTCTGGAGGTGTTTGTGCAGGCTTATCCTTTTTAATAGGCTTTCGTTTTCCGATTTCGCTAACATCAACCTTACCTACAACTTTAGGCTGCTCAAGCTGCTGTGTTTTGGTTTTTATATGCTCAATTTTGGGCTCTTCCTTTTTCTTTGGCTGCTCAGGCGCCTTCTCAACTTCCTTCTGGGGTTCGACTGGTTTTGTTGGTTCTGGAGTTTTAGCTTTCTCCTCTTTTTCTAAATCAATCTTCCCTTTAACCTTAAGTTTAATTTGAGGTTTCTCGGTTTGATAAATTTCTTTTTCTGGAGCAATGTTTTTTATAACAACTTCGTCGTCAACTGGCTCAATGTCTTCTTCGCTAGGGGTATTGGCTTCTATATCGTCAATAGAAACTGATTCCTTTTTATCGCGTAGATTACTGAGGCTCACTTTTTGTGATTCTTTCTTCAGGTTCATCTCAGCACCATACTCTTTTGCAAGGAGTTGGTATAGGCTGGCGTCTACCTTAGTGTTGGGGTTACTTTCAATTTTGTGCCCCTTTTTGCCTAGGAATTCCACTAACGTAGAAATACCAACGTTAAAATCCCTTGCCAACTTACTTAATCTTATTGTTTTTTCGACGTTTGTCATATTATGTTAATCCAGGTTTTGAAAATTGTTGCAAATCTAAGCTAAAGCCAATACTATTCAAATTCCGATTTAAAAATACTCAGAATTTCTTTAACTGTTTCCTCTTCTAAGTCGGTCCTTTTAATCAGCTCATCGTATGGTATTTCAAGAACGCTTTTGGCTGTATCGCAGCCAATGCCTTTAAGTACATCGATAATCCAACTGTCAATTTCGTCAACAAATTCGTCGAGGTTAACATCCTCTTCGTCTTGAACGTCGGTTTCACGGAACACATCGATTTCATAGCCAGTAAGTTGGCCTGCCAGTTTAATATTAAAACCACCCTTACCAATTGCCAGCGAAACTTCTTCGGGCTGCAAAAACACTTCGGCCCGTTTGTTTCTTTCGTCAATTTTTATTGAGATGATTTTAGCCGGGCTAAGTGCTCGGGTTATATATAGCTGAATATTATTGGTAAAGTTAATAACATCAATATTTTCGTTACGCAGTTCGCGCACAATACCGTGTATTCTACTTCCCTTCATACCAACACATGCACCAACGGGGTCTACACGCTCATCGTACGACTCGACAGCAACTTTAGCCCGCTCGCCGGGTATGCGTACAATATTTTTTATGGTTATTAAACCATCGAAAATTTCGGGTACCTCAAGTTCGAAAAGGCGTTCGAGAAAAGCAGGCGATGTTCGAGATAGTACAATGATTGGGGTATTATTTCGCATTTCAACCCTTACCACAACTGCACGGATGGTATCGCCCTTGCGGAAAAAATCGGAAGGGATTTGTTCCATCTTGGGCATAATGAGTTCATTGCCCTCATCGTCGAGAATAAGAATCTCCTTTTTCCAAACCTGGTAAACTTCACCGGTAATAATTTCGCCAATCCGATCTTTATACTTTAGGTACAGATTGTTTTTTTCGAGCTCAAGTATACGAGCGGTAAGGTTTTGCCTAAGCGCTAAAATTGCTCGGCGACCAAAATCGGCAAGTTTCACCTCATCGGTAACCTCTTCGCCCACCTCATAGTCATCGTCAATTTTTTTGGCATCGGCTAGTGATATCTGCCTATTTGAATCCTCTATCTCACCGTCAGCAACTACCTCACGGTTTCTCCATATTTCAAAGTCCCCTTTGTCAATATTGATGATGATATCATAGTTATCGTCGGAGCCGTACATTTTTATAATCATACTACGAAAAACGTCTTCTAGAACGCTCATCATAGTTGGTCTATCGATGCTTTTAAGCTCTTTAAACTCCGCGAAAGTATCGGTTAAATTAATAGTACTCATCTGCTTTTTAGTATTTTAAATATCTTATCGAAACGAAATTACCACTAGGGCGCTTTTTACATCGGTGTAAGGTAGGGATACCTCTTCTACAAATTTTTGTTTTCGCTTTTTCCCTTCTGCCTTAACCATACTCTCAACCTCAAGGGTAAAATTACTATCGGTAACATTTACCAAAAGGCCTCTAACTTTCTGTCCATCAACTTTAATCACGTCGAGGCTATGCCCTAAGTTCTTTTTATACTGCCTTGGCAATCTTAACGATTCGGAAAGGCCTGCCGAAGAAACCTCAAGTTCGAAGTCTTGTACCTCACGGTCAAAGCTTTGCTCAATGGCCTTACTTACCTCAACACAGCGCTCAATGGTTATCCCTTGATCCCCATCAAGCTGAACTTTTATTTGGTTCGCCGCCGAAACTGAAACGTCAACAAGGAACTCTGTTTCAGAGTTAAGTTGCTGCAATACAATGTCTTCTATTTCAATATTTGTAATCATCTGTCAGTTTATTATACCAAAACAGGGGACTAAAGCCCCCTGCTACGTCTGCGGTATGACAGGGCAAAATTATAAAAAAATCTTATCAACACAAAACATTTCGCTGAATTCTAATACAATGCGCATATTTTTGGTTATAAGTTTGGGGATTCTTCTCTACCCTAGAGAAAATACAGATAGTTATTTGGCACAATTAGTTAGCCAAATACTACCTTATTTGAACTTTCAGCGAAATACCACCGAAGCTCAAATTTATGTTGTTGCTTGTTATGTCGGTTATGGGAAGTTGCAAAAAGGGTTCAACGCTAACCAACGAACCTTGGGTTAATGGAAAACTATACCCAACCATGAGGTTAAAGAGTCCGAACAGATTGACTTTACTAAAAGCATTGTATGAATCTTCGGCCTTAAACTGCTTGAAATGAGCCTCAGTTTGAGTGATGCCTGTTTGGGGATTGTAAAATTCAGTTGTATAAGGATAGCTTACCGTTTCGGAAAACTTTTGGTCGAGAAAAACAAGGGATGAGGCTCCTGTGGTGATATAAAAATGCGATTTCGGCGTTTTGCGAATGGTGAACACAACATTGAGGGGAATTTCTATGGACAGTATCTCCATACGATTATCAGTCGAAGTTGCGCTTTCGAGATTATTCTGGTCTAATGATGTGAACAACGATTCGCCCATATAATCGCTACCACTATAGCCAATAGGCTGAAAACTATAATCTTGCCTACAAACGGCAATTCCTGTTTGAAGGGATATGTTTTGAGCTAGTTTTTGCTTTGCGTAAAACCCTACCGAAACACCAGGTGCGTCGGATATAAGATGCTCAACTTTGGCAATCATACCCGAGATACCTGCATACAGGCTGAGTTTCTTGTCTGCCGCTGGTGTTTTGCCAGTTTCAAATTCAACTGGCTGTCCTGCTATTAAAATATCGTATTCTTTTAAACTTACTATACTAACTGTGTCTACCTGTGTTTTCGAATTGATGTGCTGAATATGGGTGCTATCCTGCTGGATACTATCGGCAACCAAATTTTTATGTTGACGGCTTGTAACACTAGCCACTGCAACGGGCTCCGAAATGGATTTAATGACCTCACGCTGCGGCTTACTGGTTTTCGTGATTGCGAGGTCGGTATCTTCCTTATCCTGTGCTAAAACTGGCTTACTTAACCTTGGATTGATTTTATCATTAGGTGTTTGCGGTTTACCTTCGGTTAATGTAGGCTGTGTTTCGCCGAGAACTTCAACTGTATTATTACTTTGGTTTTGTCTTGATACAAAAAAATACGTTACCCCTACTCCAACCGATAGCAACAAGGCTACCGATGCCACCCTTGCCATAGCTAACCACAGTGCCCTCGATTTATTTTGAGCAACATGCTTTTGCTGGTATGCACTCCACCCTGCATCAACCAAATGGCTGGCATCATAGTCAGTAAAGACTTCTTTTACTTTAGTTACAAATTCTTCGCTAAAGGGTTTCATGGCAAAAAGGTTGAACGTTTAGCTGTTGTTTGTATAATTCTTTCAACATCTGCTTGGCTCGTGATAAGTTGGAGCGCGATGTTGAGGTTGTAATTTTCATCATTTCGGCAATTTCTCCATGCGAGTAACCCTCAACTTCATATAGATTAAATGTGTAGCGATAGGTTGCGGGTAGCTGGGCAAATAGCTGAAGAATATCGTCGGCATTAATCTCCGCAATCACATTAGGCGCTGCCCCTTCCTCCTCAATGTCAGCATCAAGGTGAACGGTTTTAGTATTCCTTAGGTTCCGTCTATAGTAATCGATGGATGTATTAACCATAATTTTTGCAAGCCACGCCTTAAAAGGCTTTGATGGGTTGTACTTTTTCAAATTAGTAAACACTTTCAGAAATCCATCATTAACCAACTCCATAGCATCGTCGGGATTTGCCATATACCTTATGCCAATTGACATGGCATAAGAGAAGTACCGCCTGTATAGTATCTCCTGAAACTTTTGCTTACCCTCAATGCACCCGCTAACTATTACGGCATCGGATAGGTTTAAGTCGTTTTCTCTAGAGGTAACCATTGACTGACATTAGATTGAGGCCATAAATATAACCCAATTTACGCCAGTTTAGAAACGTTTGAATGGAAAACTCCCCCTCTTCCCTGCAACATCAAAAATTGTTTCGACAACACCAACCCAAATATTATTCCGAATAAACATACACTGCGATACTACTTGGGGTTAACTACTTGCCCTATAAACATTAACGTATTAGAGGTACGCTCACGAATAGCAAATACGAATGGCTTATCCACAATAAATCTTCGGGGCATTGGCGCGCCATCATTTGATATTCCTACGGTTGTAACTGCTGCGGCCTCAGTTCCCTCCTCATTTACTTCAACAAAAGTATTCTGCTTCACAAAATCGACATAAAGTTGAGAATCAGACATTTCGGACAGATTGGCTTTAAGTTCATCAAATGCATCAACCATACCCATGCTAATAAGGTAGTCGTTTAGCATTTGCTCATACGAAAATTTAAACTTTGGCAGATAAACCATTGTTTCAGAAAACGCTGAATACGCATCGATAGACGAAATTATGTTATTCCACAACTCACCCGAGAGCTCGGCATAAAGGTCGGGGAGCGTTTCGTTGGGCATAACTATTACCATGGTGAAATTTGTTCGTCCGTAGGGTAGCTCAAGCGCACTCCAATGCTCTCCGTATGCAACTCTTGCATCTACCTCACCCATCATGGTTGGCACCTCAACCGAGGTTCTATTGGCAAGGTAAAAGGGCATAAACTGGGTACTGCTCTTCTCGAACATATTGCTCCAGCTGCCCTTAAAGTAAAGCGCGTTAAGAAGAAACATAGCTACATCGGGAGAAATGTCATCTATAACCTTAGTTATTAGCCCGTTGGTATTATCGCTTGCCCATTTATTAATAGTTGAAACCGCAGTGGGCGATGAAAAGTCGATTTGTTTTACGTGCGCACTAAACTCTCTTTCTAACGTGCTTATAAATGGGGCTTTTACGTTTAGCCCACTTCGATAAAAAACCGAATTGGCAAGAGAAAGTTTTACCTTAGGATCGGCCTTTAGCAATTGGCTCACTAAACTATTATACGCCTCGTTTATCTCTGCAATGCTTAACTCGCTGGGATAATCTAGTGTGCTTTTTAGCTGGTCGTACGTATCGCCACCGCAGCCATTAAGCAGCATAGTTAAGGCTGTGCTAGCGCTAAGGGGCGAGAGCATTAGGTTACGATTATCATCGAGGGCAACCCTGCTAAATAGGTTGATACCGAACCCATTGCTATGCTCTATTACCTGAATTGATTTGGCGGTTAGCTCAATAGGTTTAGGAACTAAAACTGGATTGTGGTTGTTTTTATTACACCCCACAAAACCCATAATTGTTACAATTTGAAGAAATACTAGTGCTCGTTTCATATTGATTAAATTTAAGTGTTGCTTACTGTTAGATACTATTTGTAGTTGAAATATTTCTTTTTGTATTCGTCTAATTATATTCAGGAATGCTGCCTCACTCAATAAAGGTAAGCTCTACAATTTTTCCGACCATGCAGTAGCTCCCCAAATCATTCCTTTCTTGAAATTGAATGCAAACTGATTTGTTTTCTATTAATTCAATGTCAAAGTCATCTAAATTTATGGGCTCAAGCATTGTTGAGTCTCGGAGTTGGATAATCCAACCACAACCATCAAGCCCTGTGAGATTTTTCAGTATGCCATGATAGGAATTTTCACAATCTATAACGGCCAAATTATATTCAACACTTCCTACATTTTTCTCTCTCCACATCTTCAAATTTTTGCCATTAAAATCGTAATAATACTCTCCGCTTAAAACATAAGAAGGACCATAAATTGCAGGTATCGGAAAAAACAATGTATCAATGAAGTTTATTGTTGCATTATTTTTTTCTACTTTACCTGCTCCATGCCCAAAGGGTAGGGTGGTAAAACACTCATAATATCCATTTGAAATACTTAAGGATATTGCCCCTGAAAGGTTCTCAGAGTTTATCGTTTTAAAAGTGCCGCTAAAAGATAAACTGCCAGTTAAATTTAGAGATACAAGTAATTCTTCCGTATCATCTTTACAACTGATAGTACCGATTGAAATTAAGAAAATCAAGGAAAATAGATGTCGTCGCACAGTCATTTTTTTATTGATGAATTTACCATTACTGAGATTGCGCCTCTTTCAAATTAAACACAACGGGTACCCGTGGCGGTATAAGCAAGGGGAGCGTTCGTGGCTCATCGTCCCCATCCGCCGCTAAACCCCGCCCAGTGTGTGTTAATTTGGCACGAAATTCACATCCCCCACATTTTTTGTACCGCATGTTAGACCCTGGCATTACTTACGAATTAGCTCATAGATGCTATTTTTTATCAATATTAAATTTTTGTCAGAAGTTAAAACTATACCGTCTGAATAATTACTTGTTAGGTTAGTTGTAAGACTACTTTCTATCCAGTTTATTCCTCCATCATCAGTAAATCCGATTACATCATTTGATTGATAAACATCAGAGGGACAATAACTTTTATTTAAAATCACTAAGTACATGACAAAAAACTAAAAATTCCTATATCATCCTGAAACAAAGCGTTTAGCAAAGATGAAGCGATGTATGTTAATCCATGTTTGAATAAACTTTTAGCCATTTTTCCATGCTTTTTAATCGGAATTGGCTTAATGTAGGTGTGCAAATATATTCCAACCAAATACGCCCAGGTAAAAGCAACAATTACCAGCGCGAAGAGTTTTTCGATTCTTTCAATATCCGTCAAGTGAGTATCTTCAACATTAAAGCCGCTTGTTTTCAAAGCCCTAAAAGCCGTTTCAATCTGCCACCGTTCCTTGTAAATCTCAAGGGCATCTTCAGGATTATTGTACGAGATAATAACCTGCAGTTCAGGCCTCCCCTCCTTGTTCTTAACCTTTGAGGCTGAGAGGTAGCACAGCTGGTTGTTCAGGTACAGGATCCGGCGGTTCACCCGACAGCCATTGAAAGGCAAGTCGGCAAACAACCAGCTTGCCTTGACCCGCTTGCCGTTGTGTGGTTGCAGCACCCAAAAGTTCTCGCGAATGCGAATGTGGTAACGGATGCTGTTGTCGTTTAGGTATTTAATCCATTTTTCGCCCACAAACTCCCGGTCAGCCGTCAGGCAGTCCAACGCTTGGATGCCAAAAAGTCGAATGAACCGCTCGAGTAGCGCTATTCGCTCTGCGGTGTTAGAGTTGCCAAACTTAGGCAGCATGCTGAACATTAGAGGGAATGCAACCCCGTGGTAAACAACTGCAATGACCAACACGTTGATATTCTGCTGCCCAAACTTCCAGTTCGTCCTGTCCATGGCCAAACGGAAAGGCGGCTTATGAGGTAATAGCCTGAATATCAGCCTTGCAATTAAATCCGTGTCGAGCATGTAGCCAGCCATAAACCGCTGTATTCTCCGAAGGGAGGAGCTGGTGCTGGCGTTGCTATCAAAAGCGGTTGCTAGCTTCTCAAACCCAACGGTTTGAACCTTACAAAGCGCGCTAATAACTAAAACAAAGAACTTAACTCGGGCCAGATTCCAACCTGTCTGCTCATGGAAAATGGAAATAAATTCACTACTTTTATCCTCAACTCTGGGTATCATACTTCTTACAATTAGGGTGTGGTAATCCGTTGTAAGATACTGATATTCAGAGTTTTATCCAAATATTTTTGTGGTTATTTTACTGATTTTTAGATATTTATATTTTTGTCATGTACTAAATTAAAATCATTAGAATTTCATTAGAATTTTTAAAATCTATTAGTCTGGCGCTTCTATCATAAATATTTATCCAGTTCTTTCCCCCGTCTGAAGATTTAATAGTTTTTGAACTACCTGTAACTATAATATTTTCACTATTTGTTATTCCAAAATCCCTTATACTAGATATTCCTGTTTGAATTTTCTTTTCTAAATTACCTTCAAGGTCTGTTATTAGAATCTCTTCGTTTTTTCCAGAGATATAAATATTCTCTTCATCAACTTTGAAACTAAATGTTACTAGGTCAAATCCGAAATCTGGTGAATCACTAATAACTTGCCAGGTTTTAGCTTTATCTGAGGATTTAAGCAAAAGGGGACTGAAATCGGTGTCTGTAGTTATGCTATATATATTATTATATTTATCCTTTTGTATATGATACATTACACCTGTTAGATCATTGTAAAACAACTCACCCCAATTTTCGCCACCATCAGTAGTTTTTAGAAGATTTCCATTTGACCCGTATAACGTAATAAAGCCAATACTATCATTAAGGAAAAACATACTTCTAGGTACTTCTCGAGGAATAAGCTCCATATTATCCCATGTGTTGCCTCCATCTATTGTCTTGAAAATATCGGCACATCCGCCTACATTATTACTTCCCAGTATGTAACCAGTCATACCATCAACAGACTGTATCTCGATTAAATTACCATTGTACTCAATCGTTTCTAAAAGGTTTATTTCAAATCCGTTTGGAGCGGTAATTTCAAATGAAAATTCACAATCTTGCATTGGTTCAATATTTTCAGAATTCTGGCACGAGAGTGCTAATATCATGACAATAAAAAATAGAGTGTTTTTAATCATAGCTTTTGGGTTTTTGTTGTATTCATTTCACTTTAATATAGCTGTATTTGCCTGTGCCTAACTTGTCTGTAAACATAATTAACACGGATACGTGTTTATCTGAATATAATAGCTAAACCAAACGAGAGTCGATTGATGTCCTCTTTATGCTCCCACTCATCAAACTGACCATTATCATACTCTCTTCTTGCAACCGATCTAGTTTTCTGGAAACGGTATGCTGCGGTAAACAACAAATCGCTGTTTTCGCTTAGCGGTACTTTAACGCCTATTTCGGGGTGGACCATAAATCCCCCATAATGCCGAAGCTTAGCATCGTAAATGTTGTAGGGTAACCAGTTCAGGTAAAGTTGGTCATACTGCCTAGCTTTAAAACTACCAAAAGAGTACCCTCCCTTAATTGCCACAAAGGGTGATATTTTATCATCCCATAGGGTGTATCGTAATTCAGCGAAAAGCGGAAAAAGGTTATGGTCGAAAACTTCAAATCCAACCCCTGCACCTGCTGCCCAATGTTTGTTGAGCATATAGCCACTAGTGAGGGCAAGCGAGGGGGCAATGGCTAAAACATTACGGGTATAAGGGGGCGGCGGAGGAGCAATCAATGAAGGGTAAAGTTCATATCCTGGATAGTAATATGACCCTCTGTCAACCTGCTGAGCACTCCCAAACAGAAAGCTAACCTGCATTGCGCTATAAAACCCTTTCTCCTTCCTATTTTTGAAATGAGAGTGAATATCATTGTTTTTCAGATTTAGATTGTCCTCTTTTCCTGATTGAGCAAAAGTGCTAGCCGTAAGCACTAGCAATAGAATGATAAGATAATTTTTCTTCATAATAGCCATTTATGGGATGGGGTTAATGTTTTCTAAATTACTAATGTCGTATAGGAATAGACCTTGAGCGTTTGCCACTGCAAGAACATCATCTGCTTTTGAATAGCAGGTTCCTGATATATCAGGATAGTTTTTCACAAGCGTAAGCTCGTTTTCAGAAGGTAAATACACCGACAGCTTATTACCGATTGTAATCACACTGTTTCCTTTCAATAATATTGATGTTGCATCAGTTGGTATTTTATAATCAATGTATTTTTCAATAACGGTATAGGTTGGGTCGCTATTCTTAAATGCGCCCCAAACGGATTGACCAGACAGAACGAAAAAAGCCTGCATTGTTGGTACGTAGGTGATATCTAACGGCCTAGAATCTGGAAAATATAGATGGTAGCTAAGAGGATAACTTTCATTATAGATTATACAATCGCAATAACCCGTGCTACTATGCCCTGCACCCAAAATAAAAATCATACTATCCTCAAAAAACATCCGCACCGGAAAAGCATTGCTGTAGTAGTATGGAGGAGCATATTTCCCCATGGGTGCCGACCATAAATCTTCCTCTATTACATTAAAAGTGCCTGAAAGAAAAGTGCAAATGGACCAACTATTATAGCTACCGTAGGTATATATTTGATTCGTACCTACTTTAATAATTCCAACGTGCGGTTTATCATTTTCGGGATGACTACTAAACCAGGTATCGGGTAACACTTTTGTTGTCAGATTACCGTATTGCTTGTCGAACTCGGTAAAGTCTAGGTTCGGATTCTCATCGGTTACTATGCCCGTAAGTACATGCGTCTGTGTTCCTACAATAATTCCCTTTCCCTCCACATAGGGTACATTCCAGAACTCCTTGTAACTTGTGAACTGGTTAAAATGGCTTTCCTGTCGATGTAATACACTTATTTGTAGCGGGTTGCTGACATCGAGAACTATCATATCTAAAAAATTGTTGCAGAAAAGGTGATTATCAACAAGCTCTAAATCTTTGATATACTTACACTCAATAAAACACAGGGAACTTACACTTCCCGCATTCTTTGTGTAAACGTGAATACCTTTGAGCATATCGCCCACAAAATAATAATTGTCATTGAACACAATTTTGAACGGTGCTACCTGTGGCAAACCAGCTGTTACCGTTATATTCCCAATTTCGCTCATATCGAGATAAACCGGATACTCTTTTGATTGTGAAATTACTCTTGAGTATCGGTGTATATCTTCGATATTATCCTCGCATCCAAACAGAAGGAGACCCAGTAACAGATAAAAAAGACGTTTCATAATGGTATTTATTTAAACTTATAATAATCGACTCGTTCTAAACCAAACCCATAGCATAGTTTGTTCGTAAAATCTATCGTCAGTTCTTCCCCTGATAGTTTGTAAAAATGACTGCTCGGTACTACAAGAATATATCGTGAACCACTGTATCCTATTTTAATTGAGTCATTAAGCAACTCATAGTCGTAATGGTCATAGGTCATATTGATATCTGATTTATAAAACGACTCTCTATCCACAAAATGTAGCGTATCGCTTTTATCAGCAGAAATCCAAGTGCCAATAATTATTCCGCTTGCTGGATTTTTGGGGTCTTTATCACAACTTAATAAAAAGACTGAGGCTATTACCAGAAATATTAAAATACTTAGTTTCATATCGCTGAGTTGCTTGTTGAATTTAGATGTTTATTTTATTGTTAGTTGTTCTTTTTGAATTGAGTAACATTACAAATTTTGCAAGTAGAAACCAACTGTTCTCCATTGATACTAACAGGATTATCGTGGATCGGCAACTTGCCCTATAAACATTAACGTGTTGGTGGTGCGCTCACGAATGGCAAAAACGAAGGGTTTATCTACCCTGAAAACTATTTGTTGAGGAAAGGATGTTTCAAAAACCCCAATAGTTGTAACGGCTGCCGCCTCGGTTCCCTCCTCGTTCACATCAACAAAGGTATTTTGCTTAACAAAACTTACATAAATTGAGGCATCGGAAATACCCGAAAGATTTGCTTTCGATGACTCAAAAGCATCAATCATGCCCATACTTTTTAGCTGGTCGTTAAGCACCTTCTCATATGAGAACTTAAACTTTGGCATATATACTTCAGCTGTACCAAACTCGGGGTATCCATCGAGCGATGAGGTTATGGATTCCCATGTTTCATTTGTAAATCCGTTATAGAAGCTGGCTAGAGTTTCGTCGGGAACAATTAGCACCATTGTAAAGTTGGTTTGTCCATAGGGTAGCTCAATGGCCTTATAATTATCGCCATAGACCATTTTGGCACCTACTTCACCCTGCATAGTTTTAACATTTGCATTTGCTCCATTGTCAAAGTAAAACGGGCTATCATGGGTTAGCGATTTATCAAACTGGTTGCTCCAATTGCCCTTAAAGTAAAGAGCGTTCATTAAAAACATTACCGCATCGCTGGATATTTCATTCAAAACCTTTGGAATTTTACCAAAGGTATTGCTACTTGCCCAGCCATTGATTGTAGTAAGTGCCGATGGTGAACTAAAATCAAGCCCCTGGGTATGAGACTTAAACTCTTTGTCCATCGCGGTAAGAAAAGGAGTTTTAACCTCAAATCCATTACGATAAAAAATGGCATTAGCTAAGGCTATTTTCACTTTAGGGTCGGCAGAAAGTAGCTGGCCAACCAAACTTTTGTAGGCTTCGTTCACCTCCGCCATGGTCAAATCATCAGGATAATCTAACGTTGCTTTAAGTTGTTTATAGGTGTCGCCTTCGCATCCATTTAGCAACATGGTTAGCGCAGTGCTTGCGCTAAGAGGCGAAAGCATAAGATTTTCGTTTCCTTTCTCAGCCGTTTTGGTAAATAGGTCAATGCCAAATGCATTACTGTTTGCAATTACTCGGGCAGATTTTGCTGTTAGGGTAATTTCTTTAGGGGTAAAATTTGGGCTTATATTATCCTTTTTACAGCTAAGCAGAACGAGGCACACTAGCAAAGGGGCAAATAGAATTATTTTTTTCATCGTTTTAGTAGATTAAATTTTAACACATCTCACATTTACTTTGATTACGTTAGAAAGTGATAAAACGCTGTATCAACTAAAAAAATATATTTTCTCTAACCTAAGTAAAAAATGTACTTAAAAAAGTTAATATTCTAAAAATCAGTAAAAATTCTTCAAAAAAAACTAATATCATACGATTGTTATTAAAAAAATTGTAATATTGCAGTGTAAAAATACGCTATGAATTTGTACCTACTAAATACAGCCGCTAAGAATACCCTTAATAATATGGATATGTTCATGTTAAAGGGTAAACGTATGCACTTATGCAGGCTTATTGTAATTAGTAGCGATTAACGATACATAACTCAAAACTAGATACTAAGGCCTGCAGAATTCTGCAGGCCTTTTTTTTAATAATAACCCTTCAATAAAAAACGATGAAAGTTTTAAAATTTGGCGGTACATCAGTGGGTTCAGCAGAGCGCATACAAAACTTAACGCGCATAATTCCCACTACTACACCTTGCGTTGTAGTTTTATCGGCTATGGCCGGAGTTACTAACAACCTAGAGAAGTGCATTAGCTATGCTAAGGAAACTAAGTTGAATGACGCAAGAAAAATGCTCCTATCGGTTAAGCAAATGCACCTCGAAACCTGTAACAATCTGTTCTCCACATCAAAATATAAAATGAAGGGTAAGGAATATGTAAAACAGATATTTGGAGATATGTATACAAAACTCGATGGGTTTACCCCAAAGCTTGCAAAGGCGATTTTGGCAATGGGCGAAACGTTATCGACCCAATTTTTACACCTCTATTTTTCTGAGCAAGGGGTTGACACGGCATTAATTCCAGCGCTACATTTTATGAGGGTTGATAAAGACGGAGAACCTGATTACCTATACATAACCGAAAATTTAAACCGAATATTAGACTCGTGCACGGGCATAAACGTGATTATAACCCAGGGGTTTATTTGCAAAGACACAAAGGGTGAGATTGATAACCTAAAGCGTGGAGGTAGTGACTTTTCGGCAGCCATTATAGGGAATGCTATACATGCCAGCGAGGTTCAAATATGGACTGATATTGATGGGTTTCATAATAACGACCCTCGGTTTGTTGAAAATACGCTACCCATTCGGGACCTTTCGTTTGATGAGGCTGCCGAGCTAGCCTACTTTGGCGCAAAAATATTACACCCCTCAACCATCCACCCCTGTAGGGAGAAGGATATTCCGGTAATTCTTAAAAATATGCTAGACCCTTGCGATACTGGCACAACCATTACCTCAACACATAGGCACGGCGGAATTAAAGCGATTGCTGCCAAAGACGGAATTACGGCAATACGCATTAAGTCGTTGAGAATGCTGATGGCATACGGGTTTCTGAAAAAAGTATTCGACGTATTTAACGAGCATAAAACGGCAGTTGACCTAATTACAACCTCCGAGGTTGCCGTTACCCTTACCATTGATAACACCGATAACCTGACAAGTATTATCAAGGCGCTTGGTGAATTCTCGAGTGTTGAAATTGTTCAAAACCAAACAATTATTTGCGTTGTAGGCGATTTTTTGGCAGAAAACCCCGGGATGGCCTCAAAAGTATTCAACTCGCTAAACAATACTCCCATCAGCTTAATATCATACGGTGGAAGTTTGCACAACATCACGTTGCTCGTAAATAAAGACAGTAAAATTCAAGCTCTTAGAGCCTTACAAAGTATTGTTTCAATTCCTGAACCAGCTAATCATTAACCAATGGAAACACCAACATACAGATACAACCTAGACCTACTGAGCCAAACGCTCGATGTGGCAATCGAAGAATCATCGCGTTATGGCTATAATTTACACTACGCCATAAAAGCCAACTCAAACTCCAAAATTTTAGAACACATTGCTAAAAGGAAACTTGGTGCCGACTGCGTAAGTGGAAATGAGATTAAAGCCGCCCTCGATGCAGGCTTTTTAGCAAATACAATTGTTTTTGCTGGGGTTGGTAAAACCAATGATGAAATTGGACTTGCAATTGATGCGCGCATAAAGTGTATTCACATCGAATCGTTTGAAGAGCTGCTGGTTGTTAACCAGGTTGCTGCAAACAAAAGGCATATAATGCCAGTTGCGTTTAGGCTAAACCCAAACCTCGATGCCGGAACTCACAAGTATATTACCACAGGGGTTAGTCAAAATAAATTTGGCCTTAGCACGAACGAGCTTACCGAGGCCATTCGAATTTTGCCAAGCCTGCCGGCTGTGGAACTAATTGGGTTTCACTTCCATATAGGCTCTCAAATACTCAACATTAGCAAATTTGCTGATTTGGCTACATACGCAACCAAAATTTATGCCGACTATAAACACCTTCATCCATACTACCTTAACCTGGGTGGAGGGTTAGGCATTGATTATGAGAACCCTATTTTGAATCCCATTCCCAATTTCGCCGAATATTTCGAGGCATTTGCAAATAACCTGTCGGTTGAAAACCACATTGAGGTGCATTTCGAGCCTGGCCGCTCAATAGTGGGGCAATGCGGCGAACTAATTACCCGCGTGCTATATATTAAAGAAGGCGATGAACGCTCATTTGCTGTGGTTGATGCAGGGATGAATAACCTTATACGGCCTGCGCTTTACCAAGCAAAACATAGCATTTACTGCGAGAGAAGCGACAACAATTATACCGAGGTTTACGATGTTGTAGGCCCTATTTGTGAGAGTAGCGATACTTTTGGTAGCGCCATTCCGCTTCCAAAGCTAATGCGTGGCGACCTATTAGCCATTCGTTCCGCTGGCGCCTATGGCGAATCGATGAGCTCGCGCTATAATCTACGCAGCATAACACCATCCCTGTTTACGCTCAAGCAAGAACAGCCTGTAATGTAAATAATGGTACTTCTAAATTCACTCTATGAAATTGACTTAATAGTCTCATTTTATGCATAAAATTAAGGGGCAACCATTTGGTTACCCCTTAATTTTATATTAGAAGGTTAATCGTGCGTGAATAAACAAGGCTATTTTATAAGAAAAGTGGGGCGTAAAACATACTGCGTGTTAGGCTATATTTTTATTCCAGTAACTGAAAATTAACAGGGATTGTAATCGTTGATTCAACTGCTTTTCCATCACTAAGCGCTGGCATCCATTTGTCAATCAACCTAACAACTCTTTGTGCCTCGTTGTCAAGGTCTTTATGTACCCCTTTAACTAATTTTACATTTTTGGTGTTTCCCAATGAGTCAATAACAACACCAACATATACTTTCCCTTTGATTTTTTTTTCAAAAGCATTTACTGGATAATTAATGTTTTCTGCTAAAAACTCTAATAAACTATAGTCTCCGTATATATATCCTGCTTTCCTATTTTGTATCTTATGTTCACTCCCTGTTACAGTTTTGAAAATTGTTTCTACGTCAGAAAACAACAGCGCTTTAGGAAATACCGTAGTATCCAACTCGAATTTTTCAGTACGTGCAAGTTTTATATTATTTTCGTCTGGGATTTTATGTATTATTTCGCTTGAAGTTGTTCCATAATAATTGCCTTGGGCATTATAAATCTCTGCACCTTTAAATTCCCCTTTTACAAAATGTTCGCAATTCATTAATTTATTATCAGAGATTCTAATTAGTTTCCATTCTCCATGTTTTAAACTATCTCTAAACTGACCTACAAGTGTTTTCAAACTTCTTATGTCGAACATACCAACTCGAATAGAATCATTTGTCCAGGTTCCTGTCCCATTTTTTATAAGTTGATTTCCTTCTCTATTATAGTATTCATTCACTATAAAATATTCGTTTACTGCAAAGCTGTTAATATCCCTGCCTTTAAATAAAACAACCTGCTTTAACTGTCCGTTGTTATAATAATATTCCCATTCCCCGATTCTTCGACCCTTTTCATATTGACCTTTATTTCTGACTTTCCCATTATCATAATAGAAGGTGAAATTTCCATTTCCTACCCCATTTAGATAATTCCCTTCCATAAGTAGGTCGCCCGATAAGGAATAGTCATAAACTTTCCCGTTTAATTTAAAATTATTTAAATCATACTCAGATTCACGGTAATAAGTTGCTTTGTCTTCGTTCGTGATTTCCCAATCTGAATTGTAAAAGAGTTTTATTCTTTCTTGGCTCTTAAGGCATGTAGTAAAGAATAATAAACAAAGGAATAAAATTAACTTTCTGTCCATAGGTAACTGTTTATCAAAATGTTGGTCAAATAACTAGTAAGGCGCCCCGCTAGTGCGGAAGCTACCGAGTATAAAAAACTCCTTAGCCGTTACACTCATAACTGGTATGGGCGACTTGTTTAGCATATGCTGTGCCGAGGTACCCAAAACATAGTCCACAAGCGAATCGTTCTGCTCAGTCATAATCGACACTAAATCGGCATCAACACCCATTGCATAGCTAATGGTGCTGTCTACCGTATTTATTCCCGAAATAAATTTCGATGTGTACTTAATACCCTGGTCGGCCAAATATTCACATACCTGCTTGCTGTATGCCATAATCTTACTCTCAATGTCCTCGCTTGTAGTGCTTGTAACGCCCAAAACATGAACCTCGGCACCAAAAGCAGATGCTATTAAGGCTGTAATTGGAAGTTTTTGTCGTGTATCGGCTGATGAATCAATGGGTAGAATGATGTTCTTAATCTCTCGGGGTACAACTCCATGGCGAACAGTAATTACCGGAATTTTGGCTGCTGATATAATTTTAAAGGCATTGCTCCCAATAAAAACCTCCTCAAAACCCGAAGTCCCGTGAGTAGAAGTTACAATTACAGAGTTAGTAAATGCCTCGGCCTGGTTTACAATCTCGCGGTAAATTTTTCCTTTCTTTACAATGTACTCTAGGCAATCGGCATCATAAAGCATCGAGCCAAAATCTCCCTTTAATGTCTCAAAACTTTGCAATGCTTTCTTTTTTTCCTCTGCAAAACCTACCCTGTTCACCTCCGAGGTTGATTTTTGCACATAAACCATTTGGATTTTGCTTTCAAACTTATTTGCCAAAAGAACTGCCATCCTAAGTCCATTTAAAGATTCTTCAGAAAAATCAATGGGAACGATTATATTTTTCATTTTGTATAGATTTTTATATTTGCGCAATAAACAAATTTAATAATAAACCCCATTAGTTGAGGTGAAAAAACAACTATTTTTTATCTGCCTGCAAAAAGAAAGCACAACCCTTTGCTTATAACACCTCAAAACTCGTACTTTGCAAAAAAAACTCCTTCTATGGATAACTATAAAAGTAAAAATATTTTTAATATAGTTGGATACCAACGCAAACGTACTCTTGAAGTTATGGTGGGTAGAATTGCTCTTGGCGAAGAAAATCCCATTCGAGTTCAAACCATGACCACCACTAACACTAACGACATCGAGAGTAGTGTTGAACAATGCATTAAAGCCATTGAATCGGGTGCCGAATATGTTCGGCTAACAACGCAGGGCGTGAGAGAAGCCCAAAGCTTGGGCGTTATTAAAGATGAGTTAGTAAAAAAAGGCTACAACACGCCACTTATTGCAGATATTCACTTTAACCCTGCGGCTGCGATGGAAGCGGCAAAATACGCCGAAAAAATAAGAATTAACCCGGGTAATTTCTCGGATAAATCGCGGACATCAAGCATTACATTTACCGATGCCGAATACGAAAATGATTTACACCGTGCCGAAATACGCTTTATTGAGCTACTCGAAATATGTAAGCAAAACAATACAGCCATTCGCATTGGAGTAAACCACGGCTCCCTATCGCAACGAATAATGAACCGTTATGGCGATACCCCAATAGGTATGGCACGCTCGGCCATGGAATTTGTACGCATATGCCACAAGCATAATTATCATAAGGTGGTGGTTAGCATGAAATCGAGCAATACGCGTACCATGGTTTTGGCTACCCGTCATTTGGTAAGCATGATGCACAACGAAGGGTTGCTATACCCGTTACACTTAGGAGTTACCGAAGCTGGCGAGGGCGAAGACGGTCGGATTAAATCGGCCGTTGGCATTGCATCTCTTTTAATAGATGGCATTGGCGATACCATTCGGGTTTCGCTTACCGAAACACCCGAGAATGAAATTCCTGTTGCAAAGTTCTTAGTGCAAATATTTAGTCAATGGCAAAACAGTAAACCCTTTAGCGTAAATACCGTCCCCGTTAACCCGCTTAAAATTTCGAGTAAAAAGCCCAACCAAATCTTCGGTATTGGAGGCGAAAATCCTCCTGTGGTAATGGCAAATATCCAAACCCTATCGAAAAAAAACTTAACCGAATGGGGTTGGTATTATAATGAACAAAAGGAACAGTGGTTGCCTAACGAAAATGCTGCCGATTATATATACATTAATGAAATATGTCCTGAAGAAATACAAAACTCGGAAACCCTACCTTTGGTTGGGAAAAGCCCAAAATGCAAGTTTATTTTAACCGATATCGCCAGCTGTAATAACTCCAACGAATCATTTATTGAAATTGATGTGGATACAGCCTCCACTGATATTATCGAAAAGGTTAAGAAGTACCCACGAGCCGTTTTAGTACTTAAGGGGAATAGTATATACTCGTTTTACTCGCACCGAAACCTGCTATTCGCATTTATGGCAAACCAAATTGATAACCCTTGCATTGTTTCTACCAAAATTGATAGTACCAATCCCTCTGAATTTCAGCTGATGGCATCGGCAATTTTAGGCCCAATTTTTATTGATGGCCTTGCCAGCGGACTGATGCTAATTCACCCAAACCAAATTGAAAATAAGGTGGTTAGGGACACCGCTTTCGGTATTTTGCAAGCAGCAAGGGTTAGGATAAGCAAAACCGAATTTATTTCGTGCCCCGGCTGCGGACGAACACTTTACAACCTTAATGATACGCTGCTTGTAGTAAAGAAAAGGCTTGCCCACCTAAAAGGCTTAAAAATTGCAGTAATGGGCTGTATTGTGAATGGTCCTGGCGAGATGGCCGATGCCGATTATGGCTACGTTGGCTCTGGCCCTGGCAGGGTAACCCTTTACCGAAAACAAGAGGTAATAAAAAAGAATATTCCAGAGAATGGGGCTATTGACGAGCTGGTTAAACTAATAAAAGCGTATGACGACTGGGTTGAGCCTTAACCCAAAATACAACTTTAGCACTCTGTCTTTTTTAAAAAATTGTGGGAAAGAAAAAATAGGGCACAAAAAAAAGTCCTGAAAATCAGGACTTTTCTTAGTAGCGGGGGCAGGACTCGAACCTACGACCTTTGGGTTATGAGCCCAACGAGCTACCAACTGCTCCACCCCGCAATATAATATTTTCGAACTAACGTATCGTTGTTTTTAATTGCAGTGCAAAAGTAGTAAAAAAAAGCGCCATTACAAATTAAATGCCCTTTTTTTTGAATTTGCCTCACTTTTTTTCACATCCTCTAAAAACACCTCTTAAACCTAAAAAAAACAATCAGTAATAAGCATTGGAGTGTTAACCAAATTTAATACTAAATAGATCCATTTTTAACCCCATATTATAGCTAGCAACCAAAACAATACAGTAAAAAAAGCTATATTTGCAGCAATTCGAACGAAATATTATGGGTACAGAAAAATCGAAGAAAAAATACATCCACAAGCTTAAGAGCAAGTACAGGCTCAGCATATACAACGATAAATCATTTGAAGAGGTATGGTTTATGCGCCTTTCGAGGCTAAATGTTATTGCTATGGTTGGTGGTGGTGTCATTATTCTAATAACTGCGGTTACTTTGCTTATTGCATTTACGCCCGTACGAGAATTTATACCTGGCTATCCCGATGGCAACACTCGTAGGTATATAATTGAGAATGCACTAAAAACAGACAGTCTAGAGCGTGAACTTAGACAATGGAGAATTTACCTTGGAAACCTTCACACCATACTACGGGGAGAGCACCCCGATAACCTCGAAAGTTTACCCGATACGTCGGTAAAATACAGAGAAATTAGTTTCTCTCGCTCGGTTGAAGACTCGCTTTTAAGGCTACAGATTGAATCAGAAGAACTTTATAACCTCTCAATAGCCCAATCGGCAAAAGAGACCCCTAGCCAAACACGATTCCATTTTTTTCCACCCGTAAAGGGTGTACTAACCAACTCGTTTAACGTGCAACTTGGTCATTTTGGAGTTGATATTGTAGCGCCTCCAAACGAAGTAATTGTTGCCATTGCTGACGGAACAGTTACCTTCTCAAGTTGGACACTCGAAACGGGGTACGTAATTCAAATACAGCACGATAACAACCTCTTATCTGTATACAAGCATAATAGTAAGCTGCTTAAACAGGCAGGAACACACGTTAAGGCTGGCGAGGCAATATCAATTATTGGGAACTCTGGCGAGCTCACATCTGGCCCACATCTTCACTTTGAACTATGGCATAAAGGCAATCCGATTAACCCTGAGCAATACATAATTTTTTAGACAGCAAACGCACAATTTCCAACTAAAACAATGAAAAGAAACATAGCCATTCTGGGCTCAACGGGATCTATCGGAGTACAGGCTCTCGAAGTAATTGACTTGCACCCTACCCTTTTTCAGGTCGAGGTTCTGACAGCATACAACAATCATCAACTTCTTATAAAACAAGCACTTAAATACAAACCCAACGCTGTTGTAATTGGCAATAAAAGTTGCTACAACGAGGTTGCGCAAGCATTAAAAGACGAAGATATAAAGGTTTTTGCAGGTCATGAAGCCATTGCTCAGGTTGTTGAAATGGAGTCTATTGATATGGTTTTAACAGCCATGGTAGGCTACTCGGGGCTATTGCCCACAATAAATGCAATAAGAGCCAATAAGCCCATAGCTCTGGCCAACAAGGAAACACTTGTTGTTGCAGGCGAGCTAATTATGGGGATGGCTTACGAACGAAATGTGCCAATTATTCCTGTAGATTCTGAGCATTCGGCAATTTTTCAATGCCTTGTTGGCGAGAATAGCCCAATTGAAAAGGTTATACTTACCGCATCGGGTGGTCCCTTTCGTAACCTTACCGCCAAACAGCTAACTCAAGTATCGAAAAAAGATGCCCTAAACCACCCAAACTGGTGTATGGGTAATAAAATAACCATTGACTCGGCCACCCTAATGAATAAAGGGTTCGAGGTTATTGAAGCCAAATGGCTATTCAACCTAAAGCCCGAGCAAATTGAGGTAATAGTACATCCGCAATCCATAATTCACTCTATGGTTCAATTTGAAGATGGCTCAATAAAGGCCCAATTGGGCTTACCCGATATGAAGTTGCCTATCCAATACGCACTAGGCTATCCAAAACGGCTTCGTTCAAATTTCCCTCGTTTTTCATTTGCGAATTACCCAAACCTTACCTTTGAGGAACCCGCTACCAATAAATTTCCTGCATTACAATTTGCTCGTGAAGCAATGGTAAAGGGTGGAAATATGCCATGTATTCTTAACGCTTCCAACGAGATAGCTGTTGAGGCCTTCCTAAACGAAAAAATTGGTTTCCTGAAAATGGCAAGCATAGTTGAAAAATGCCTTACAAAACAATCCTTTATACCCAAGCCAACCTACGAAAATTATCTGCAAACCGATAAAGAGACCAGAGAGTTGGCAAAAACATTGGTTTAACAAACAACAATATGCGGTTTACCGCATTACCTCAATGCTAATTAAAAAACAATGGGAATATTTAATCAAATTATCCAATTTTTATTCAGTCTCTCCATACTGATAACGCTCCATGAGCTTGGTCACTTTGCGTTTGCTCGTCTTTTTAATACAAGGGTAGAGAAATTCTACCTATTCTTCGATCCGTGGTTCTCGCTTTTTAAAATAAAAAGAGGGCATACCGAATACGGCATTGGCTGGATTCCTCTGGGCGGGTACGTGAAAATTGCCGGAATGATTGACGAATCAATGGACACAGAGCAACTCAACAATCCCCCAAAACCTTGGGAGTATCGCTCTAAGCCCGCTTGGCAACGCTTCCTAATTATATCGGCAGGTGTTATGGTTAACTTTATATTGGGTGCTCTAATTTACACCTTTATTCTGTATACTTGGGGCGAACAGTACTTGCCCACACAAAATGCTATTTATGGCGTTACATGCGATCCCCTTGCAAGAGATATGGGATTTGAGGATGGTGATAAAATTATTTATGTTGATGGCGAACAGATTGAATCGTTCACGCAAATTGCGCCAACCATTGTAATAGATAATGCCCAGCAGGTTACTGTTGAGCGTAACAATAATTTGGTAGACGTAAGAATTGATAAAGCCTACATTCCTCAACTGTTAAAAACTCAGTTTTTATTTCTCCCTAGGGTTCCTATGGTTGTAAATTTTGTAAGCGAGGGTTCCGCTGCCCAGCAGGCCAACATAATGCCAAACGATAAGCTTGTAGCCATTAATAATACGAAGGCTACATTTCTTGACGAGTTTAAAGCCGTAGTGCAGCAAAACATTAACAATACAGTAACCATTACAATGGAACGCGAGGGCAGAAATATTGACCTCACGGTGAACGTACCAGAAACAGGTATAATAGGGGTAGCCACCCAAAGTCCTTTCGAAATTCTTGAACTAAGAAAGAACGAGTACTCATTTTTACAGTCGATACCTGCTGGAATAAAGAAAGGCGCTAACACCATAACCAGCTACCTAAAACAGCTAAAGCTTGTTTTCTCGCCCAAAACCAAAGCGTACGAATCGGTAGGAGGGTTTATTGCCATTGGTAGCATCTTTCCCACCTACTGGGATTGGCAATCGTTTTGGGAGCTAACCGCCCTACTATCAATTATACTTGCCATTATGAATATGCTACCTATTCCCGCACTCGACGGTGGACACATGGTATTCATAATATACGAAATGGTATCGGGACGAAAACCCAGTGATAAGTTTATGGAGTACACCCAGATACTGGGAATGCTTTTTATTTTAGCCCTATTTATATTTGCAAATGCTAACGATGTAATAAAACTTTTTCGATAACCGATGCATTTATTACCCAAACGGTTTAAATTTGTAATGGAATTTTTAAGTATCGTATTTAATAATACTCTTAACTAATTTTAAAATGATGACAGGTTCTATAATTGCAGGTGTTCCTGGAGTGTGGCAAGTAATTCTGATTATTGTTATTGTACTGCTGTTTTTTGGAGGGAAAAAAATACCCGAACTAATGCGCGGACTAGGTAAGGGCGTTGGCGAATTTAAGAAAGGGATGAACGAAAACGATGATAAATCGGACGACAACGATAACGAACCCACAAAATAGTTAAACCCCGTTTAGTACCAATAATTATGTGCAATGTTCTCTTTCTCGCATTAATCTCCTTTTGTACAATACTAACCATTGGTAGCTGTTTTGGAAAACCCTATACAGAAAACTATACTGCGAACAGATACTCAAAATGCCCTATTGTAAGTGCCCTTAAAAACCTCGAAGAGGCTAACCTGCCTCTTTTGCCATCGAAACCCGATACGCTAAATAAAACGCCCTCTGTTCCCGACTTGATTTACGAAATAAAAATTGCGTCTATCAACGATTTGTCACCTATTGATTTTGATTACAACGAGTATGTAAAAAGGTACATCACTATTTATTCTGTTGAACGTAGAGAGCAGGTATCGAAAATGCTAGGGCTGGCTGAGCTTTACTTCCCAATGTTTGATGAGATACTCGACAAGCATCAACTTCCTTTAGAACTTAAATACCTTGCCGTTTTAGAGTCGGCACTTAACCCTTTGGCCGTATCAACTAGCGGAGCGGTAGGACTTTGGCAGTTTAAAATTAATACCGGTCGTATGTTTGACCTTAAGGTAAATAGTTACATCGATGAACGGATGGATCCTATTAAATCAACAGAGGCTGCCTGCCTATACCTTAAATACCTTTACCGTATTTTTAACGATTGGAACCTGGCTTTGGCCGCATATAATGCTGGTCCAGGTGCTGTTCGAAATGCCATACTTCGCTCTGAGGGCGAAACGAACTTTTGGAAGCTAAGAGATCACTTACCCGAGGCTGCCCAAAACTATGTGCCTGCATTTATTGCTGCCACTTATATAATGCAGAACGCAAAAGAGCACAACATTGCCCCCGATACGCCCCATGCACAATATATGCAAACCGATACAATAATAGTACATAACCCCATAGCTTTTAGCTCAATTGCGCAAGCCATAGATATTCCTGAGGATTATATAAGGTTTTTAAATCCAACCTATCGCAGAGGAATAGTTCCGAAGAGCAGCGAGGGTTACGCCGTTAGGTTGCCAGTATCCAAAATTGAAGACTACATAAGAAACGAAGATAAAATAGCTCGTTCAGTACCCCAAAGTATTACTTTTCATGATATTGAAGCCAATACAGGCAGTACAGAGAATAGGGTTAAGGTCACACACAAAGTACTGGCAGGCGACTATCTACATAAAATTGCCGTACAATATAACTGCACAGTAAACGATATTCGTATTTGGAACCCAAGCGTTGAAAGTGATTTAAACATTGGCCAACCAATTATTGTTTGGGTTGACAAACAAACATATGAAATTTTGCAAAACACTAAGGCAATGCCATAATTTTGCATTTTACCTAAAATATGCTACTTTTAAACAGAAAACCAATTAATCTTACTACTATGAAAAAAACTTTTGCAATCCTTCTCTTACCCCTACTAACATTGCTTTTAGCAATTTCATGCGATAAGGGCACGGGCGGAAAAAGTACGCTACTCCCCAATATTTCTGGTGCCGCAGGCGAAGTGGTTTTAACAATGAGTAGCGGGGTAATCAACGAATCCTTTGGAGAAAATTTTAAAGGTATCTTGGAAGAAGAGTATCCAATGCTCCCACAATCAGAGCCGCTTTTTAGCTTGGCTATGGTACCAACGTCAAGTTTTTCAAGCATCTTTAAAACTCACCGTAATATTATAATAGTAAAGGTTGGTGAGGAGTTTAAAAAGGCACAAATAGTTCCTCAGCGTGATATTTGGGCTGCTCCACAGCTTGTTATAAACGTAGTTGGTCCAACGTATCCAGCAATTGAAGAGCTATTAAAAAAGGACAAGGACAAGCTAGTGCAAATGATTGAGCAAGCTGAGCGTGACCGGGTAATACAGAATGCAACAAAGTACGAAGCCGAAGGACTAAGAAATTTAATTAACAAGAATTTTGACGTTTCTATGATTTTCCCAAAAGGATATGTGCTTAGGCTCGATACTACCAACTTCGTATGGGTTTCATACGAAACACCAACCACCAGCCAAGGTGTTTTTATTTACGAGTATCCTTATACTGATCCTAATACTTTTACCGTTGAATCTCTAGTTAACAAAAGGGATGAATTTTTAAAAAAATATGTACCTGGTCCAACTGAAGGAACCTATATGATTACCGAAACAATTGTACCTCCTAAGTTTCAATCGTTAATGTTTAAAAATAGATACTTTGGCCAACTTCGTGGCCTGTGGGATGTACATAACCACCCTATGGGAGGCGCTTTTATTAGTTTAACAACTGTTGACGAAGTAAACAACAGGGTAATAACTGTTGACGGGTATGTTTTTGCTCCAAAGCTAAAAAAGAGAAACTACATGCGACAAGTTGAGGCGCTCATGCTAAACATACAGATAGCTGGAGACGTTGAGAATAAAGAATAAACAGATAATTCTAAAATCGAGTAGGAAGGTAGGGATTAATTCCCTACCTGTCCTCTCCCACCACCGTGCGTACCGTTCGGTACACGGCGGTTCTTCAATTTACACCGTAGACCAAACTGTAACGATTCGAGAAGAAGA